>JAEEGI010002220.1_pt1 | contig 48079 bp, 42 predicted proteins | sample 8958751 | NCBI WGS metagenome assembly JAEEGI01 (sample SAMN16246545, study PRJNA631951) | gut metagenome | biome: gut microbiome; feature: rumen; material: KS-attached | host: Bos | place: Iran: Karaj | collected 2018-10
CTAAAGTGGATTTTCCCGCACCGGAAGCCCCTACCAAAGCGATGGTTTTTCCTTTCTCCAAGCAGAAATTCACATCATTGAGCACATCATATTGACCATTGATTTGATGATCATTATAAGAGAATCCGACCTGCTGGTATTCAATTTTTTCTTTGAATTCTTGAAGTTGCACTGGATTTTTGTCTTCCACGATAACTTCTTCGCCATCAATGATTTCATAAATTCTTTCTGCGGAAGCCATGCCTTTTTGGATGGTATATACCGAGGTTACCAAAGCTTTGGCGGGAGGGATGATACGCGCAAACACCAAGATGTACATCACGAAAAGTCCGCCGCTGAACATGCTTTCGGGGGCAAAGACGCCACCTAAAAAGAGTATCAACATCAGGGCCGCCACACTGAGAAATTCAATGAGTGGCGAACCTAACTCGTTGATTCTGTACATTTTCTTATTCAGTTGATAAAACTCATGATTTTCATCTTTGAATTTTTCCGACATGAAGTCAATGGCGTTGTAGGCTTTGATGATTCTCAAGCCGCTGATGGTCTCCTCAAAAATAGAGCTCAAATGACCCAGCAGTTGTTGTGCCTTGACCGATTTTTGCTTGATGCTCTTGCCGATAACGGCAATGACGTAACCGGCGATGGGCAATACTACCAGTGCAATCAGGGTGAGCTTGGCGCTAATGCTGAAAAGGGCGAAGAGGAACACCACAATCAGAAACGGGTCGCGGCAAATGGATTGCAGCGTGCTGATGACCGACCATTCCACTTCTTGCACATCGGCACCCATGCGGTTGAGAATGTCGCCTTTGCGTTGTCGGGAATAGAATGAAAGCGGCAGAATGAGCAGCTGGTGGTAAATTTCACTGCGGATTTGCTTGAGGATGCCGCAACGGATGTCCGCCAGGAAATACATGCCCATATAGCGGCATAAGTTCGACAGGAAGGACAAGATCACCATGGTGCCGGCAATATACACCAAGGCGGCCACGGGACCATGGGCCGCGATGATGATGCTCATGTAGTAATAGAAGGTGTTGATGATGTAGTCGGCGGATAATTCGAAGGCGGGTTTAACCGTGACTGCCTCGGTTTGGCCAAACAAAACCGAGAGGAACGGTACCACCATGGAAAGTGAGAAAATGGAGAAAATAGAATATAAAAAGTTGAAAATCAGGATGAAAACTATATCCAACTTATAGGGGAAAACATGCCGGAAAAGTCGAAAAAAGAGTTTCATTCCAATCCAAATTTAATATGCAAAAATACGAAAAATAATTAGCAAATTAGTTAATTAGCAAATTAGCCAATGTGTTAATGTGCTAATGTGTCAATGTGCTAATGTGCCAATATGTTAATTATAAGAGAATTGTAAAATAAACATATATTTTCTAATGGTTAAAAATAAATACTAATAAAATAATTATAACCTATTTTTATATTAAATATTTTTGTATTTTTGTGGTCTTATAATTTTGAAATTCAAAATGAGAAAAATATTGTTGCTATTGATTCTGTCGGTTTTGTGTGTTGAGGCATGGGCACAGCGGGACAGTTGTAATCTTTTGTTTTCTTTTTACAATGTGGAGAATCTGTATGATCCAGACAATGATTCGCTGTTTCGGGACGATGACTTCACGCCGGAGGGCTTGTATCATTGGACTTACGGCAAGTATGTGAAGAAGGTGAATAATATTGCCAAGGTGCTGATTGCCATGGGGGAGGGCGAGCCACCAGACATAGCGGCAATGGCGGAAGTGGAGAACGACAAGGTGTTTCAGCGTTTCTGTTATCATTCTCCGCTGAAGAAGTTCAATTATGCTTATGTGCATTTCGACTCGCCTTATCTGCGTGGGGTGGAAACGGGATTACTGTATCGCAAGGATCGCTTGCAAATTATTCACAAAGAGGCCATTACTGTAGTGTTTCCTTTTGAGCCAGCCACCCAAAACAGAGATATTTTGTATGTGGTGGCGAAGACTTTCTGCGGTGACAGCTTACACCTTTTCGTCAATCATTGGACTTCCCGCTACGGCGGCTACGGGGCTACGGTACCCAAACGGAATTATTATGCCCAGGTGTTGCGGCATTGTGTGGATTCGTTGCTGAATCTGAACCCAGCGGCTAAAGTCATCATTATGGGCGATTTTAATGATTATCCGACAGATGAGAGTGTGAGTGGGACTTTAGGGGCTTCCGACAGAGCGCAAACTGACACGGCATCGCTGTATAATTTGATGTATAGATTTTTGAAAATGAACAATATAGGCACGCACAAACATGAGGATTTTTGGGGTTGCCTTGACCAGATTATCGTGTCTCCTGCCTTGCTGGACAGCACTGTTGCGGGCGTGCATGTGGTTGGTGGCGAGGCACATATTTTTAAGGAGGATTTCATGGTGGTGCCAGACGAAAAATATGGTGGCTACAAGGTTTTCCGCACTTTCCTCGGTCCGCGCTATATCGGCGGCTACGGCGACCACCTGCCAGTGTTTATCAAGTTGAAAACTGAAAACTGATTTTCATATTTTGTTCTTCCGAATCCTCATTTCTTCCTCAAAAAACATCTCTCTGATTTCTTTTAATTGATTGGTGTTCGTTTTGTCGAAAGAAAAATCATCTTTCATGAATTCTGGCGGCGTAGTAGAGATTAGTAATGGCCAGTTGTCCCGCAGGGACTGCTCATCACTGATGTTCAGCTTTGCCTGCTCTGCTTTGAGGAACTGCAATACCCGCAAACCGTCGGCTTTTTCATGGAAAGCATGTCGGAAGTGGGCCAAGTCCTTGACATTCTGCCGCAAAGGACCCCACAAATCGTCAGTTTTGAATTGCTCTTTCAAAAATTCAATAAACGGCGTGGTCAAATCTTCCGTATAGAGCCTGTCGATGAGGTCGTAAGTCTTTTTTACTTCATCAAAAATGCTATAATGATAGATGGGATAGCTCTCCCATTGGCCTTCGCTGCCTTTGATCATGGCGGGACCGGTGCCGAAAAACACACGGTCGGAAAAACGGGCAGCCGGATAGACCAACTCGTCGTTCCAGTTGCTGATAGGAGCCATTTTCCGCAGCTTTTGTAATAGATAAAAATCCTCCCCGCTCTTCATGGGGGTGATGCCGTTGATTTTTTGCAGGGCTTTGATTTTTGCTGCAATGGCAGAGCCAATAGCCGTGAAATTATAGGGACAACCGATGCGGTAGAGGTTTAGCAGGCAGTTGCGCATGTAGATTTCATAGCGCAAAATGGCCCTATTGGCAGTGTCGTCTTCGGTCAAGGGATGGTAATAAGGCACGGAAACCACTTGCATTTGCGGATTGGCGGCGAAATTCCGTGCTATCGAGTCAAGATACAGCTCTCCAAAAACGGTATCAGCATCCATGCTGACCAAAACGTCCTCCGGTTCAGCTATGTTCATGATATGGTCGAACAGCGTTTTCCGGGCCCAGCCTACCCCGAAATTTTTGTCATCCCAGCCCTTGCCAGGTGAGCTTTTGTCGATGATATGCAAAGGAAAGGCATAATGCCGCCTGCGAAGCTTGAACAGCAGTTGCTTATTGTTCTCGCAAATGACTTTTTTGTCATCGTGCTCCCACCACGAATCTGGCTGGTTTACACAGATATATACTGAAAAAGAAACACTTGTCTGTTGCCTTTCAAGGGCTTGCAGCGTTTTGGGCAGGTAGTCCAATTCGTTCAGGGCAGGAATGGCGACAAATAGGTGCACGGTTAGTCTTTCAAGGGGTTAGGTCTAAAGGGTTCTTTCTGTAGCATGACATCAGGGTCTTTGTCGATTTCCATCTCTTCGAAGAGCAAAGCCTTGGGCAGTATAAAACTGCAAGGAGCACCATAAAGCTGGAAATCGTATGCCGGATAGAAACGGGAGAATCTGTTGCTCAACATGGTATTATGCACCTGTTGTTCGGAAGAAACTGACACTATGTGTTTGAAACTCTTGAGCTTGGGTGCGGGCATCTTCACCATGCGCACTAATTCTTCCTCGCCCGTCTTGACATTTATGCGGTAGCAATACAGCGGGTGTAAGTAACCGTTGGAACTGATGTATTTACTCATGCCCGGAAAATATTGTATGTCATCTCCGATGATTTTGGTAATGACATAGCAATAGTCGTAATCTTCCGCTTTGGCCATGCTTATCAGCTTCTTTTTCAGTTGTTTATAGGATGATTTTGTCTTGCTTTTCAGTTGAACCACACCCGGTGCAAGACAAGTGCTAAGTTTGTAGCGGTTCAGTGCCAAACGGCGGTGACCGTTGCTGTAGGGGGCATTGTCGGCAGGTTGCCGGTCACTGAGGAGTTGCAGTAACACACCGTCTTCAATAAACAATTGCTGATCTTCGGCTGTAACACCTTCTGCATCATATTGATAGCTTCCGATAAGAGGAACGCCATTATATTGCAGCAGCGTGTTGTGACTCTCTATGGTCAGGTCTCTTGAAATCACCTTTTTGTTCATCAAGGCAGCGGTGGGATTGTCCTTGGGAGCATAATCACCATATACTTGAGCTATATCAGCAGAGGAAAAGATAGGTTTGCGGGAAGCTATCAGTCCATCTGTGTTTTTGAAAAAACTCTGCTCAAATAAGGTGGCGGCGGCTTCATCGGCAAAAAGTACAGGACCATCATAACTTTCCGTGACAACAGGGGCTTTACGCAGTGCTTCCAGACGGTCGGCGAAGTCTTTGATTTGCGCTCTCAGTTCTTCCATGTCGGGAAGTTGTGTGATATCTTTTCCATAAAAATTGCAGGCATCAGCCAAGGGTTCGCCATCAAGGGCTTGTGTTTCTGCGAAAATATTGATACACACAAGGTTAAAAGGCTGTTTGTATTTTAAGCCTTCGCTGTCCATGTAATAAGCGTAGGCATTATAGGCATAGAAATTTACGCCGGAATTAACAAAATCAGGATATTGTTCGAAGAGTGCTGATAACTCTGCAAGCATGTTTTCGACATTTGTTTTGTCGATAGGAGTATGCTGAATTTCTTGCATGTGTTTTTTGCTGACTACCTCGCTTCTGTCTTTCAAATCCAGTTGTTTCTGCGGAAGATTCTGCTGTTGTATAGCGGCTTTTTTGGCTTCCAGTCTCTCGGCATTGGTTTTATAGGTCATGTCAGTGGCAAGCCAAAGGTTCTGCCGGATATTGTTGTAGTCGTTGTCAATAGCCAATGTTCCTCTTGCACTTTGGTTTCCCCTTATCAGCTCGTTGAGGTCGAAATAGTGCTGGTTGTTGAGTTTGTCATTGCCTACTAGCACGCTCACCTCTTTATCGCGGTAAGGTTTCTGTGATGAACTGATGATACCGCCCAGACTGGCTTCAACACTGGTAAGTTGGGCATCGGAAATCAGGTAGCTGATGAAATACGGAGTTTGCAGTCCATCAATATGCAAGGCAGCCATATTTTGCTCCAACTCATCTTCCATAGCATCAAAGCATACGGATTCGAAGTCTTTATCTTCCTGATAGTTACTATATTTGTTGGGAATGACAGGCGGACGCTGTTGGCTTTTGCTTTTCTTCTGGGTCTCTATTTGTTTGACAAAAAGGGCTGGGGAGCAGCAGGCAACGGGCACATAGCCGGACTCGGCACCGCAGCTGCCGGCAAAATTGCCATGCTCACTGCCGGCGGCTTCGATTTTGGAGAAGATAGACAGAGGGGTGCCTACTAAATCCACGCCACGAACCAATTCGTCGGGGCGACCGTCAACATAGATACGGTAAACTTCGATGGGGGTTACGTTGAAGGCATTGGGCATGTAGCGACCAGTGGTGGTAAAGCCGCCTTGCACGCGGGAAAACAGATAGCCGTAGGCTTTGCCCTGGGCTTTGGCTTCCGCAATCAGCATGTTTCGCAGTTGTTCGTCTGTGTATGGATGAGAAGTTTCCACAATCAAATTGGATTGGCGCGATACCGGCTGATAGCCTGCTTGGGCACGGGCATGACCATTGGAAAGCGGAAAGCTGTCAATGGGAGTGCGGGTCATGAGAAAGTTCTTCAAAATGCCGTTCTCCACCACATTCACGCGATATCCGAGAAAACCCTCATCGTCATATTGGTAGTTACCATTGAGGGCTACACCTTTGTAGTATTTCAACATGGGGTCGAAAAAGACAGAAAGATCCTTGCACAAGACCGGCTCATGCAACATTTTCTTGAAAGTCTGACCATCAGTACTTTGTTTGAGGCGTTGCGCTTCCACACGGTGTCCGAAGATTTCATGAAAGAAAACGCCGGCGGCCTCTTTCGACAGCAACGCAGGCCCTGTATAAGCCTCAGCCACAGGTGCTTTCACCAAGCGGCTGATTTTGTCATTGAGGGTCTGTGCATCGGTAAGCATCTCGTTTTGTCCTGGCAACTCATCGGGAGTGTGGGCGAAATAGGACTGATAAAGAGGTAGATACATACCATCATCAGCTTGTCCGTCCACATTGATGAATAAATGGCAGCTGGTATAATTTTGTACCACATAGGTACCTTCGCTGTTGACAAAGTATTTTCTGTTGATGCTATAATTGATGGTAGCTGTTCCTGTTTGCACATCTTGATTATGACAGAAAGTGGAAGATATTTCTTTAAGCCGGTTGATCCATTCATTTTCAACGAATAAGTTATCTGTGATAGCGGGTTCATAATAGGTTTCTCGGGCAGCATTGGAGTAATCAGGGGCATGGTCGTCGGCTTCGGCTTTAACAGCTACATTGGCCTTGACTTTCTCGTAGCGTTGTTTGGCTTCGCGGTAGGCTTTGTCGGTCTCACGCCAGATCAGTTGCGCAATGGCTTTGGGTTCATCGGTAAGAGGCAGACATACAGCAGAATAACTTGATCCCATGTCAGAATAGTCATCCCTCAGTTCATGAAAATTATCCAAATCGTAATTGCCGACTCTTACCTGAACGGTCAGGATACGCTTTGTTTCGTTGTTGGCTTGCAGCAGGCTGCCCTTGGATGTTTTCACGATGTGGGAGGTCTGTTCGTCCACCCGATAACTCAGCAAATATACACCCGATTCCTCTTGTTCAAGTTGGCTGATATTTTTTCGCATTTCCTGTTGCAGAATCTGTAATAGGGCGTCATTTTGCTGGGCAAAACCTGCGGAGAAAAATGCTCCGACTAACAGGGAAAAGATGAAAATAATGGTTCGTTTTATCATCATAGTTTTTATTTTTCCAAAGGGAAGCAAACGCTGCGTCCCTTTGGATAGACGCATAAATCTCTACAAACGTTACAAATTAAAAATCCTTTTTGCGTTTTCTGTGGTCACTTCCATGACGGTCTCTATACTTTCGCCAGTTACTTCCGCCACCTTCTGGGCGATGATGGGAATGTAGCTGCTCTCGTTGGTTTTGCCACGGTAGGGCACAGGTGCCAAATAGGGGGCGTCAGTTTCCAGCACAATATGCTGCAAACCTACTTCTTTGACAATTTCTTGCAGTTTGTTATTTTTGAAGGTCACTACGCCGCCCACTCCCAAGGCGAAGCCGAAGCGGATTCCCCATTGGGCTTCCTGGATGCCTCCTGAGAAGCAGTGCAATACTCCTTTCAATCCGCTGTGGTCGTATTTTTTCAGCACTGGGATAGCCTCTTCGTATGCATTCCGAATATGCAGCGACAGCGGCATTTGCCGTTCTTTGGCCCAGCCTAACTGGATATCAAAAACTTCAATCTGCTCTTTTTCAAACTCCCTGCTGAAATAGAAATCCAAACCGATTTCGCCAATGCCTATCACACGCGGGTCATCCAAATAACCAGCAATGGTTTGCAGTTCCTCTTTGTAGTCGGCTTTGGTATCTTCGGGATGCAAACCGACGAGCGGATAAAAATGGCCTTTGTAGCGGTCGGCCAATTCCAGCAATTCGGGAATGCTGGCGGCATTCACGCCCGGCAGGATGATGGGGTCCACTTTCGCATCAATAGCTCTTTGCACCACCTGGTCGAGGGTGTCGTGGTAGTATTCTTCGCACAAATGCGCATGGGTGTCGATAAATGTTTTCATCAGATGGAGTATTCGTGCCAGTTTTTGTTGTCAAAATATACCAGTTGGTCAATGCCGAAGCTTTTCAGTTTTGCCACGGCTTCGTTATAATACAGGTCGAGTTCCTCGGACTTGTGGGCGTCGCTGCTGATGACAAAAGGCAGGTGCATTTTCCGGGCCTGCGCCAAGATGTAATCCGAAGGATAGAAGCTGTCGCAGCGTTTTTTGTACAGCCCGCGGGTGTTGATTTCGAGAATAACATCGTGTTTGCGCACCAAATCCAGGGCATGATCGACCAAGGCGATGTACCACGGCTCCTGCTCGGTAAAAAAACGGTGCTGGTTGTGCATCTTGATTTTGTCGATATGGGCGATAATGTCAATGCGCTCTTGCTCCAGCATTTCGAAAGTCTGCTCCCAAAAACGGGTGACGGCTTTCTCCACTTGATGGTCGAATAATTGATCCAAACCATCGTCGTAAATTTCGCGTTTGGAGCCGTCGATGAACCAAAGCCGGTCATCGTTGACAGGGCGTACCAGGTGCACGCCGCCGATGAGGTAGTCCATGTTATAGTCGTTGCGGTAATGGTCGAAAGGCTGGGTCATGCCGGGGATAAAGTCGCATTCCAAAGCCGCAAATAATTGTGTCTTGGAGTTTTCCTGATACGAATGGATTTCTTTCACATATTCGGGAATTCTTGCTTCGTCGATGGCAAAATCATTTTCACCGGGCACGGGAGCATGGGAGGAGAAGCCCAAATGGTCCAGCCCTATCTCGTTGGCACGCTTCACGATAAGCTCCATCGGTTCCTTGCCGTCACAGTAAGTACAATGAGTGTGGTAGTTGCATTTCATCTTCACAAAATTTCTGCAAAGGTAGTGAAAATATTGGAGAAAAAAGGGTAGGGGCATTTTTTGCGACATAAAAATGACAACATCCATAATTTATTTGTATTTTTGTCGTTTATTATATATTTTGGAATAAAATTAATTTTACATGAAGTTTGTACATCATAAAATATTGCTGTTCTTTACTTTAAGCTTGATTTTGAGTGCATGTACCCCATGCATTAAATCTAACAAAGTAGAACAAAGAATTATATTTCCCTCCTATTCCGCTCAGTATGATGCGGCAACACAAAGCTTAACGGCTACAGTCACTTTCCAAAAAGATAATGAGTCGGGCGAATTCATAAAATTGTCAGATGACAGTTATGTGTTCTTCAATCAGGATGCGATGAAACAGATGTCCGACAAGGAACGTCCCTGCTATTATTTCTTTGAAAAGACGGATGTGGCTGAATGTCCAGAGAATGTGATGTTCAGTTATAACAATGACGAAGGAAGGATTTTTTCCAATCAGCTGAACATAAAGTCTATCCAGATGGCAGATGTCAGTCTGAGCAGAAATCAGGATAATCTTGTGAAATATAAGGGATTGCCTTTGACCGAGGACGAGACCATCAGCTTGGTGCTGACAAAGGATGACCATCAGTATGAAATATCCCCCGAGGTGGCAGAGAATAATAATCTGCTGGTTAGCGCGAGTATGTTGCAGGAACTGAAAGCGGGCACATACGATGCCCACCTGCTGAGAACCAGCTACTCGACCTCGGTGAAAGCCATGGACAGAGGCGGCAGCGCGGAAACCAGCTATCATTCGAAATCATATAAAATAACTATTCAATAAAAAACTTTACTCATGTTAAGAACACACACTTGTGGTGAACTGAACGCTACAAATATCAACCAGACCGTTACTTTGTGCGGCTGGATTCAGAAAGTCCGTAAACTTGGCGGAATGATTTTCATCGATTTGCGCGACCGCTATGGTATCACGCAGTTGGCTTTTAATAACGAAACGAATGCGGCTTTGTGCCAGCAGGTGGAGAAATTCGGTCGCGAATGGGTGATTCGCGTAACAGGTACTGTGGCAGAACGCTACAGCAAAAACAAAAATATCCCTACGGGCGACATCGAAATCATCGCTTCGGAAGTGGAGGTGCTGAACGAGTCCATGACCCCGCCTTTCACCATCGAGGATGAGTCGGATGGTGGCGACGAGCTGCGTATGAAATACCGCTACCTTGACTTGCGCCGTAATCCGGTGAAAAACAATATTTTGTTCCGTCACAAACTGGCTATCGAAATCCGCAATTACATGAATAACATCGGTTTTGTGGAAATTGAGACGCCTTTCATGATTAAGTCCACTCCGGAAGGTGCCCGCGACTTTGTGGTGCCCTCACGTATGAATCCAGGCGAATTTTACGCTCTGCCGCAGTCCCCGCAGACTTTCAAACAGCTGTTGATGGTATCAGGTTTCGACCGCTATTTCCAGATTGTGCGCTGCTTCCGCGATGAAGATTTGCGTGCCGACCGCCAGCCGGAATTTACCCAGGTTGACTGCGAGATGTCGTTTGTGGAACAAGAGGATATTCTCAATACTTTCGAAGGTTTGATTAAGCATATCTTCAAAAAAATCAAAAATATAGATATTGATCCTATTGAAAGAATGACTTGGGCTGATGCCATGAAATACTATGGTTCCGACAAGCCCGATGCCCGTTTCGACATGCGTTTTGTGGAGCTGAATGATGTGACTCAGCATAAGGAATTCAAGATTTTTAACGAGGCTGAATTGGTAGTAGGTATTGTGGCTAAAGGCTGTGCTAACTACACTCGCAAGCAGCTGGATGGCTTGGTGGATTTCGTCCGTCGTCCGCAAGTGGGTGCCGGTGGTTTGGTGTATGTGCTTTGCAACCAGGATGGCACTTTCAAATCTTCAGTGGATAAGTTCTATGACCAGAACGACCTGAAGGCCATTGCAGCCAAGTGTAACGCCGAGGCTGGTGACTTGATTCTGATTATGTCGGGTCCTCGCATGAAGACTCAGAAACAGCTGTGTGAGCTGCGTCTGGAGATGGGTACTCGTTTGGGCTTGCGCAAGGCTGGTGAATATAAGTTGCTGTGGGTTGTTGACTTCCCCTTGCTGGAGTGGGATGAGGAAACCCAGCGTTTCTATGCGATGCATCACCCGTTCACCGCTCCCAAACCGGAGCATGAGGCTATTCTCGAAAGCGATCCGGGAGCAGTCAACGCCAATGCCTACGACTTGGTCATCAATGGTACCGAGGTGGGTGGTGGCTCTATCAGAATCCACGACCGCCAGTTGCAGAACCGCATGTTCAAGGTGTTAGGTTTCACCGACGAAGAGGCTCAGAAACAGTTCGGCTTCCTGATGAATGCCTTCCAATATGGAGCACCCCCACACGGAGGTCTGGCTTTCGGCTTCGACAGAATGTGCTCGGTGCTGTCCGACTGCGACTCCATCCGCGACTTCATCGCATTCCCGAAGAACAATTCGGGTCGCGATATGATGATTGACGCTCCGTCAACCATTTCCGATGCACAGCTGCAGGAATTATGTATCAGTGTAAATACAAAACAAGAGTAAAATATGTCACAAGAAAACAAAGAGAATTTCAATTCTTTCAGTTTGGTGCAATTCGTCTGGAAATGGCGTAAGACGATAATCCTTGTGTGTCTGGTCACCGCAGTGTTGTCGTTGATAGTGTCATTTTTGATCAAGCCCAAGTTCAAATCCACAGCCATTGTCTATGCCCCGCGAACCAATTCTGTGGCGAAAATCTTGCTGAACGAGGAAAACTACAATGAGCGTTTGGACATGAAAGCTTACGCAGAAGCGGAGGGTACCGAACAGATGATGCAGATCCTCAACTCTCGTGAAATCAAGGATATCCTGATTCAGAAGTTTGATTTGTATGCGCATTATGGCATTGGAGAGAAAGAAGCTCATCGTCAGACCAAGATATACAAATATCTGAAAAGCGATATTGATATCAAGAGAACCCAGTATGGGGCTATCTCGGTGACGGTGACGAACAGGGATCCGCAGTTAGCCGCAGATATGGCCAATGAGATTATCGCTCAATTGGATACGGTAAAAAACAAGATTGAACAGGAAAGGACCAAGGCGGCATACGAATTGTTACAAAGACAGTTGGAAGTGGTGGATGCCGAAGTTCAACGGATTGATGATTCCATTAAGATTGTGATGGAAAATGGCGTTTTCGATTTCCAAACCCAGTCGGAAAGGGTAATGCAACAGTACGCCATCGCGGTGTCTCAAGGAAATACGGCCGGCATGAAGCGTTTGGAGGCTGAGATGGAAAAATTGTCCACCTGGGGTCCGCGTTCGCTCACTTTGTATGAGGAACAGGCGTTTTTCAGAGAATATCAGGCATTATGCCGCTCCAAAATGATGAGTGCCATTGCCGATTTAAGTACCGATGTACCCGTAAAATTTGTGCTTGAAAACGCTATCCCCGCTGATAAAAAAGCTTATCCCAAGAAATCATTGATTGTGATATTCTCCACTTTGGCGAGCTTTATTCTTTCAATCTTCGTACTACTGACCATCGAAAAAATTGAGTCGTCCAAAAAAGAAGAATAAAAAATTCCCCTTCTTTAGAAGTGATGGCCGAAGGCCGGGGTAGTGACGCAAATATAGTACAACTATAGAGAATCGTGTTTCATGAAGCCAGAGCTACGCAATAAACTGATTCTGTGGGCCTGTGTCGGGATTTACCTCCTGGTCAACCTGTATTGTATCTGGAAGAAGGAGTTTTTCTTCATTCCGGCGATTGCATTGGTTGTCGGTGTTCTGTATCTCTTGGTTTATCGTGTAAATTGGCTGATGTATGTCATGGCTTTCGTCACCCCTTTGTCTGTGGTGATGAACAACGAGAAATTCCAATTGGGCATTTCCATGCCTTCGGAATTTATTATGATTGCGCTCACCTTATTGTTTTTTTGTCGGCTTTTATATGATCTGAAATGGGACAAGCGTTGGGCATTGCATCCCATCTCAATCGCGGTGTATGCCTATCTGATATGGATGCTTATGACTTGTGTCACTAGCGAGCGACCCGTGGTGTCGTTCAAATTCTTGGCCTCCAAAATTTGGTTTATCACCTCCTGCTATTTTATGGTTATTCAATTGATAAAGAATGATTTGAAAAATGCTGTGAAATTTCTTGATTGCTATACGGTCGGACTTGTCATAGTGGTGATTTATACCACTATCCACCATGCCATTATGGGATTTACTGAACATAGTGGACATTGGGTAATGACACCTTTTTATAATGACCACACGGCGTACGGGGCTGTCTTGGCATTCTTTATTCCTATTGTGGCAGGGCTTTTCTTTCAAACCGAACAGAAAGGAAAGAAGTGGTTTTATCTGCTGTGCGGACTTATCCTATTGACAGGTTTGTACTTGTCGTATTGCCGTGCCGCTTGGCTGAGCGTCATTGCCATGTTGGGCGTATGGCTGGTGATGAAGCTTAAAATCAAGTTCTCTTGGCTGGTAATGACTGTTGCTGTTTTGGGTGTGCTTTTCTATTTTTCTTCTGATGATATTTTATACAGAATGGGAAGAAACAGCCAGGATACATCAGGAGATTTGGTGGAGCATATCCAGTCCATGTCCAATATCAGCACCGACGCTTCCAATGTGGAGCGTTTGAATCGCTGGACTGCCGCTATGGGGATGATCAAGGAACGCCCGGTATTAGGCTGGGGTCCAGGGACCTATCAATTTGAGTATGCACCATTTCAAAAATCCGAATATCAGACTATTATCTCTACCGATTTTGGTGATGGCGGCAATGCCCACAGCGAGTATCTTGGCCCTTGTGCCGAAACGGGTATTGTGGGTTTGTTGACTGTTTTAGCCTTGTTGGTGACCAGCCTTTATTCAGGCATTCGTGCATATAGCCGTGCCAGCGACAGCCTCAGCAGGACATTGGCACTATGTATGACTTTGGCCTTGGTGGGCTATTTCATCCACGGCTTTCTCAATAACTTCTTGGATACCGATAAACTCTCCTTGCCCTTCTGGGCCGCCTTTGCCGTGATAACAGTGGTTAGCAATGGGATTGCGGAGAGGAAGGTGGTGGAACAGTAAATAGTTGACAATTAATAATTAACAGTTAATAGTTGGAATGAGGTTGTCAAAAATTTTGACAACCTCATTCTGTGATAATCGTGATAAGGATAAATCATTATAAATCATTAATCACTGTAGCGGCGGCATGGCAGCCGAAAATGGCGGGCATGTAGGAAACAGTGCCGACTGTTGATAGCTTGTTGATGTCAGGATTGGCATCAATCATAATGGCTTCTTCAATGACGGGCTCGGGCGAGAAAACCGCTTTGAATCCCGTGGTGATGCCCATGCGGTGCAGTCGCTTGCGGATGGCATGCGCTAACTTGCACTGATGCGTTTTTTTGATGTCAGTAACTTTGACCAGCTCAGGATTAATCTTACCCCCGGCACCCATCACCGATACCAGTCGCATTTGCCGTTGTAAGGCAAAATAAATGAGATATACCTTAGGCGATAAGGAGTCGATGGCATCTACTACATAATCAAACTTGGCACTGTCCAACAGTTCTGGAGTACGTTCATCTCGGATAAATTCGTGGACGGGATGCAAAATGATGTCAGGATTAATATCCTTCATCCGCTGACAGATAACCTCTACTTTAGGTTTTCCAAGTGTGGAGCGCAAGGCGGGCAATTGGCGGTTGAGGTTGGTCAGTTCCACCGTGTCGGCATCTACCAAGGTCATCTCGCCAATACCGGCGCGACAGAGTTGCTCGGCGGCGTATGCGCCCACTCCGCCCAAACCCACCACCAAAACATGGGCTTTTTGCAGTCGTTCTATCTTTTCTTTGCCATACAGCAGTTCGGTTCTGCTGAGCCAGTTTGTGTCCATTTTATCAAAAATTTGTTGGTTGATTTGGAATGAGCTTTTTTTGCTTTTAAAAAACTATAGCTTGATTTTCTTATTTTTCACCTTCTACCTCCCACCTTCTACCTCCCACCTATTAAACTATAGCTTGATTTCCCTACGCAGCCGGGCCACGGGCAGTCCTAACTGCTCGCGGTATTTGGCTACTGTGCGGCGGGCAATGTCGTAGCCTTTTTCTTTTAAGATGGCGCATAATTGCTCATCGGGTAGGGGATTGCTCTTGTCTTCTTGTGCAATTACTTCAGACAGAATCTTTTTGATGGCTTTGGAGGAGACATCTTCATCGCCGACGGCTTCAGAGAATAGATTCTTAATCAGCAAAATACCGAAAGGAGTTTGCACATATTTGCTGCTGGTAACTCTCGAAATCGTGGAAATGTCCAAGTTTACTTTTTCCGCTATATCCTTCAGCACCATGGGCTTAAGATCCATCTCATTGCCGGAAAGAAAATATGCCCTCTGCATGTCCATGATGGCGTACATGGTGTTGTACAAAATCATCTCACGTAGCGAAAGCAAATTGATGAAGTTGTTTGCGTTATCGAGGTTGTCCTTGAGGAATTTTTCTGCATCAGCACGGAGCTTGTCGTTTTTCTCCTGACTCAGAAAACGATACTCTTTGGTGAAATCTTTGTTGATTTTAACCTTGGGTATGTAATTGTTATTAAGCGATAGCTCTAATTTTCCCTCTCGATTCGTGATGATGAAGTCGGGAACAATAATGGAGCCTGTGCTTTCAATCAGCGTGTCGTTGGAGGCGGGATGGGGGTCCAATTTCCGTATTTCTGCCAAGGCCTCTTTCAAGGAACTTTCGTCAATATCAAGTTGACGGATGATTTTATCGTAATGCTTGTTGGTAAAAGCCTCAAAATAGTCGCGGATAATATGGCGGGCATTCTCCACGGTTTCGCTGTCATCTTTGTGGTTTAGCTGTATCAGCAGGCATTCCTGCAGGTTGCGGGCACCTATGCCGTAGGGTTCCAGTTCCTGAATATACTCTACGATGATGTGCTCCAATTCGTCAGGGCTAACGGTGATGTTGTCATTGAACAGCAGTTCGTTGGACATGGCCAGATTGTCACGTTGGAGATAGCCGTTATCATCCAGATTGCCAATGATGTATTCAGCAATCTCATATTCACGCTCGCTCATGTTCATTTCTCCTAATTGGCGGAGCAATTGTTCTTGCATGGAGTGGTCGAAGGCGATAATCCTTTCTCGGTTTTCATCGTCGGCAGAGTGGTTGTTGGCATACAGGCGGTAATCTGGAATGTCATTTTCATCCTTTTCTTCGTCAGAAAAGAAATCACTGTCGAAAGGGTCCTCATCGTGATTGCGGTCCAATTCACGTGCAATGTCGTCTTGCTGTTCCTCTTCCTTATCGTTGGCGGCATGGTTGTAGCCGTCTTCCTCGTAGTCGTCATGGTCAATTTCCAGTGCGGGGTTGTCATCCACGGCTTTCCGTATTTCTTCTTCCAGCCCCATATTCGACAGCTCAATCATCTTCATCAGCTGCACGGTCTGTTGCGAGGCAATCTGTTTCTGCGCGAGTTGCTGTTCTTGTCCTAAATTATGCTTTGACATATCAGTAATTTTGATTTGCAAAGATAGCGTTTTTTAAGCAAACTTTTTGAGGTATGTGCACGGCTACCACATGAAATTATTTTTTTCCGTTACTTTTCCCTTGATGGAAAAGTAACCAAAAGATCAAGCCGACATGAATGCCGCCCTCTCTGTCCGCCCTCCAACAGCTGCGGCAAAAGTGAACTGTACGCTGACGCGCTTTTGCACGCAGCTTTAGGAGACCGTCCATTCACACCGCGTCCGCACCGCATGTCGGCATTCCCTGCGCACACATCATCAGGGTCTGATGCTTACATCAATATCCTGTAGGGATGCGATTCATCGTTTCCGCACCGCATGTCGGCATTCCCTGTGCACACATCATCAGGGTCTGATGCTTACCACAATATCCTGTAGGTATGCGATTCATCGTTTCCGCACCGCATGTCGGCATCCCCTGCGCACAGAACGGGATTGCATAGACATTCCTAAATTCTCCCTTTAGGGAGATTAATATCAATAGATGTGCACACCACCACCACCGAATCCCGCCAGGGATTCCATGTCTGTAGCTGTTGCCGTTACACCATTGTTGTCCGCGGTGCGTTATGAATTTGCGCCGAAGCACAGAACCTTCACACCGCGGAAGTGGGACCTCAAAGCCGATGCAAAAAATTTTACACATTTGTTCTGCCCAATTTCTTCTCTCCCTTGTCCATAATTCGAGAATTTCATGTATCTTTGCCGCTGTATTCATAAGAGTAAAAACCAAAATTTAATCAATATCGTAAAATAAAAGTTTTTAACATAGTATAAACCAAAGCATTAGCTATTATTCGCATTCAAATCAAAAGCGTCGGAAACTGATGATTTAGAATTATCGGATAATGCAATTTCACGGAGGCGTTTAGCTCCGTTGTCCTAATACATAGTTGATGCTCGCACCAACAGGTGTGGGCTAATCTAATAGGACAGCGGGGTTCTCCGACGCTCCCCGTGAATGCGATAGAAAGGCCTGCACCTTTCTTTTTCCCGATAAGTGATTGGTAGTTATTGCGATAACTGTCAATCATAATGGCAAACAAGAACCTCAATCAGGCGAAAAATGCTAAGAAGGACGAATTTTACACCCAACTCGTGGATATAGAGAACGAGTTGAAGCATTACAAGGCTCATTTCAAAGATAAAACGGTGCTGTGCAACTGCGATGACCCGCGTATAAGTAATTTTTTCCACTATTTCAGCTACAATTTCGAACAATTAGGCTTGAAAAAGCTGATTACTACCTGTTACAAGAACCAGAACCGTGACCTGTTCAGTCAAAACGATAGCGAGCGGGCAATTTGGTTGGAATATTATGGCGATAAAAACGGTAATCGCGTGCCTGACCCCGAAGAGATTGGTATCCACTATTTCGAAGGAGATGGAGATTTTCGTTCGAAAGAATGCATAGAATTGCTAAAGCAAGCTGATATCGTGGTAACTAATCCGCCATTTTCTTTGTTTCGGGAATATGTGGCACAACTGATGAAATATGAGAAGAAGTTTGTGATAGTAGGGCATCAAAATGCAATTACGTACAAGGAGATTTTTCCTTTAATAAAGGAGAATAAAATCTGGTTAGGATATGGATTTAAAGGTGGTGCAGGTCATTTCATAAGTAGATATGAAGATACAGCAACTGCTGGGGATCATCGTGAAGGTATGATTCGTGTTTCAGGTGTGAATTGGTTTACTAATTTGGAAATACCAAAACGCAATGAAGAACTAATTTTGTATCGAAAGTATATTATGGAAGAGTATCCCAAATATGCAGATTTTGATGCAATCAATGTAGACAAAACATCTGATATACCTTCTGATTTTTATGGTGTTATGGGTGTCCCTATTACATTTATGGATAAATACAATCCGCGACAATTCGAAATATTGAATTGTTGTGAGCCGTGTATTGATATAAATGTTTTGAGAAAAAGAGAAGGGTTTAGGGAGTACCCATCGAGGCAAAGAATCTATAATGGGAAATTATGTCAAAAAACATATCATCGCATCCTCATCCGTCGTCGTCAGGCAAGCCAATCCCAACTGTACGCACAAGCTGAAATGTCCATGCCCATGGCGGCAGAAGAACCCAAAGCATACAACCAAAACCAATAAATCATGCAAATTGAGTTACACAAAATCACCGTCCGTGAGCTGACGGCAGGCTACGAAGACAACAGTGAGAATGGCGTGCGAGCCTATGGCGGCCGCTTGGATGTGCGACCTCCTTACCAGCGCGAGTTCGTCTATAAAGAGAAACAGCGCGATGCCGTCATCGACACACTCACACAGGGTTTTCCTTTGAATGTGATGTATTGGGCAGTTCGGGAAGACGGTACTTACGAAATCATCGACGGCCAGCAACGCACCATCTCCATCTGCCAGTATGTGCACAGTGATTTTGCCTTTAATTTCCGCTATTTTCATAACCTGCAGCCCGATGAGCAAGAGCAAATTCTCAACTATGAATTGCAAATCTATATCTGCAGCGGCACCGACAGCGAAAAACTCAAGTGGTTCAAAACCATCAATATAGCTGGTGAGGAACTGACAGATCAGGAACTTCGCAATGCGGTGTATGCTGGCTCATGGGTGGGTGACGCAAAACGCTATTTCAGCAAGAATGGTGCTCCTGCGGCTAAAATCGGTAGCGACTACCTCACGGGCTCTGCCATTCGCCAAGACTATCTGGAGACCGCCATCTCTTGGATTTCAGATGGCAATATCGAAGTGTATATGTCTAATCATCAGCACGATGCAAGTGCAGCTCCGTTGTGGCAGTTTTTTCAGGCTGTTATCACTTGGATAGAAACCTCTTTCCATCCCACCAAAGAGCGCAAGAAAATCATGAAAGGCGTAAATTGGGGTTGGCTATACAAGCAAAATAAAAACAAAGTATTTGACTACCAACAAATTGAGAGTGAAGTAAAAAGATTGGTTTTGGATGATGATGTGACCAAAAAGACAGGCATCTATCCTTACATTCTTACCAGGAAGGAAAAATACTTATCCATACGGACATTTACCGATGCGCAGAAATTGTCAGCATACGAGCGGCAGAATGGTGTTTGTGCTGACTGTGGCCAGCATTTCGAGCTTTCACAAATGGAAGCTGACCATATTACGCCATGGCACGAAGGAGGCAAAACCATAGCGGAAAATTGCCAAATGTTGTGCCGTGAATGTAACCGGAGAAAGAGTGGAAAATAAATCCCAATTTATTGTTATCCAATATTTTGATGAAAAAAATTTAATATTTGTTGGGGTAAAATATGTATTTTTACCCAACAATAATGCCTGTTGCGATATTTTCCGTACCTTTGCAACTTCGTTTTTTAAAAGAATAACAATATGGAATCCCAAATCTTTACCCCGTGCCAGATTGGTCCTATGACCTTGAGAAACAGATCTATACGTTCGGCAGCTTTTGAAAATATGTGCCATGGCAACAAACCTACCCAGGAGTTGTTCGACTACCATACCGCTGTTGCCAAAGGCGGCATTGGTATGACCACAATTGCATACGCGGCAGTTAATCGCAGTGGCGTTTCTTTCGATGGCCAGCTGTACATGCGGGAAGAGATTGTGCCGGATTTGAAAAAACTGACGGATGCTATTCATGCTGAAGGAGCCAAGGCTTCCATTCAGATTGGTCACTGCGGCAATATGACGCATTTCTATACCTGCAAATGTATGCCCGTGGGTGCTTCCACAGGTTTCAATTTGTATTCTCCGACCTTTGTCCGTAAACTGAAAGAGCAGGAAATTTACGACTTGGTGAAAGATTTCGGCAAGGCTGTGAACTTGGCTCGTGAGGCGGGCTTCGACTGTGTTGAGGTACACGCTGGTCACGGTTATCTCATCAGCCAGTTCCTGTCACCCTATACCAACCACCGTCGCGACAAATTCGGTGGCTCCCTCGAAAACCGTATGCGTTTCATGCAGCTGGTGATGAAGGAAGTGATGAAGGAAGCCAAGGATGATATGGCTATAGTGGTGAAAGTGAATATGTACGATGGTTTCAAGTCAGGTATGCAGGAAGAGGAATGCATCCAAGTTGTTCAGGAATTGGAGCGTTTGGGCGTGCATGCTTTGGTGCTCACCGCTGGTTTCGTGAGCAAGGCTCCCATGGTGGTGATGGCCGGTGCCATGCCATTGAAAACCATGGCCTACTATATGAATCCATGGCGTTTCTGGTGGCTGAAATTAGGTCTCAAATTTGTGGGCCGACTGATGGTTCCGACTGTTCCTTACAAGGATTTGTATTTCTTGGAAAGAGCCAAGAGATTCAGACAAGCGGTGAAAATGCCTTTGATTTATGTGGGTGGTGTATGCTCCAAAGAGAATATGGATGAGGTTCTGAATGAAGGTTTTGTGGCTTTCCAGATGGCTCGTACTTTGGTCAATGATACTGATTTTATGAATAAAATCAAAGAGGGAACCATTACCAAGAGCGAATGCAAACACTCCAACTACTGCATCGGCCGTATGTACACTTTGGAAATGAAATGCCACCACTGCGTAGAGAACCTGCCCTGCAAGCTTCAGAAGGAGATTGACAAGCTGGAAGCCGCGAATCAATTAGCAAATTAGTTAATTAGCAAATTAGCAAATGGATTAAGGTCATTTGCTAGTAGGTACATTGGCTAAATAAATACCTTCAAACTGCGAGACGCAGTTTGTTACCTTTCATTGTCACATTAAAACAATTAACTAATTAACAAATTTGCTAATTTGCTAATTTGCTAATTTAATCACCGTTTCCGGCAACACCTGCTTTTTCACCTCAAATTCGTCATTCAGTAGCATAAAGCATGATTTTTCCAAATCAATGCTTTTGTCTTTTTTGGTGGTCTTATTTTGATAGGTGAAAGTCCAGGCAACCGCCTCGTTGGGAGCTAAATTGGCGGTGATAATCTTGATATTAGCTGTTTGTGTGGTGTCACCTCCAAGGGTTTCCTGCCATTGCAGTTGGCTTCTGAATACTTCCTGGCGGAAAGATACTCCCAGTTGTTTGTTGCCGTTCACAATGGTTACAGTTACCTTGCATTTACCAGGTTCAAGGTAGGTGGCGGAACGGTTGTACTGATATACCAAATTGCCCATGCTATCGACAAGACGGTCACCTTGCTGTGCGTATGCGACAACAACTAAAAAAATGCAAAGGAGAAGAGAAACGAGTCTTTTCATAGCTTAAAATTGGTTAATCCATTCGGCCACTTCCACCGCTGATATTTTGTTCATACAGCGGAAGTGTCTGTGGGGACATTTTTTGAATCCTGTTTTAGCACAAGGACGGCATTTTAAACTGCAAATTTCAAACATCCTGAACATCGAGCGTTCTTCGGGCATGTAAGGGTAGTAGCCGAATTCGGGTACGGTGCTGCCCCATAAAGTGCAAACAGGTTTGTGCAGTGCCACCGCCAAATGCATTAAATCCGTGTCGCCAGTAAGGACACAACTGCTTTGGCTGAGTATGGATGCGGTCTGGCTGAAGGAGAGTTTTCCACAGGTGTTGAAGGCTCGGTCGCCAAGCTGGGCTTCGATTTCCTGTCCGATGCTATCCACATTTTTGCCTCCAATAAGGGCCACGGGCTTGTGCAGAATGGTGGCAATCTCAACAATCTTGTTGGTCGGAATGCGCTGGGTGGCATGGGCGGCATCAATGATGATGGCCACATAGCCATCTTCAAAAAAGACCGGCAGGCTGTCCGTGTCAAAATCCCCGTCAGCAGGAATGTGATATTCGAGTCCTTGGTCATCTTTATGAATACCAAGGGCTTCTGCGGCATTAAAATAGCGGTCAACAACATGCTGATGGGGCAGGGTGTTGAGCTTCAGACGCAGGAATACCCACTTCCGGAAGGGATAGCGTTTGACAAACGAACAGGGTACACCTAACTGACGGCAGATGTTTTTACTGCGTCTGTTGTGTTGTAAATCAAGTACATAATCAAAGTTTTCAGACTGCAATTCATCCATGATGTTTGAACCGCTGCTTTTGAAAACATGGATTTTACGGATATAGGGATTTCCTATGATGGCGTCTTGATGTTTTTGATGAACCAAATAATGGATTTCGGCTCCATCGATTTGCTGGCTGATAGCGCGTATAAGGGGAGTCGTCAGCAAGATGTCTCCCGTTGAACCAAAGCGGATAATCAATATCCGCATTCGCGCCGGAGGTTGGTTTGCATCCATTTTTATTCTTGATATTTGATGTTTAGACTTGTGGTTACGGGATTGGCATAAATATGCAGCAGGTAATGCATCATTTTCTCTTTCGGAACATCCTCAACAATGCTTTGTTTGTCAAGGTATGCGATGAATTTATCTTTTTCTTCCTGACTGTATTTTTCGGCGAAAGTTTTATGTTGGTCTATCAAATCGAAAGCAATGAAATTATTTGGGAACAGCTTGTAGTTGTGGTAAATCTGCTGATCCACCATTTTGCATATCTCGTAGATTTTGTCATTCTGGTTCAGTTCTTCCGAAATGCTCTCTATTTCATCTATAATAGGCTTTCCTATCGTTAATTGTGCTCTGCCTTTATAGCCCATGATGCCTTGAATGATACTCTCAAAATCTTCCCCTTCTTTTTTATGGTATGGACCTTCTTCGGAAAGAGCTAATTCTCTGGCTTTCAGTTTGTCACAAGGCTCATATTCGTATGAGATCGTGACAGGGGTGAGGTTTATTTTCTTCAACAAGTCCATGGGATGTTGCTGCTCATCCATGGCTAACATCTTCACTAAGCCCTGTTTGGTGACATCCAAGCCGTCTTTGGTTCTGCCGTCACGTTGCGCAATCCATACGGATTCGTGCTCGTTGAAAAGCACATGGTGGATGTATGCGGCAAGATGCTGGTAATTGGTTATTTTTTCTCGTATGGAAACGGAACGTTTCACGATAAACATCTTGTTCAACATACCTACTTCCGCCAATAATCTGCTTGACACCAAATTGTCACCGATAGCAATCTTGGGTGTGTTATATTGATTTAAAAAGAAGTATTCTGCCAAAAGGGCCGCATCAAAGGTGATGTCCCGATGATTTCCGATAAAGACATAATTTTTATCCGGAGTGATGTTTTCCAAGCCTTTATAGGTGACTCCGTTAGTGGACATTTGGATAAATTTCTCAATATAGCGTCGGGAAGTGGCATATTGAAAATCATAAATTGTGTTAAAATGCCGCGCGTCTTCCTGAAGCTGTTCGGGAGTATATTCTGGAATATATTGCTTTAATGTATTGATAAATGTTTCATTACCAATAATTTCTGCAATTTTTTCAGGAGCTTCTTCTTCAGTATAAGGTCTTATATCTTCAAAAAGGTCAATCATAAATTTCTTTAAATACCGTGGTGCAAAGTTACAATTTTTTCGTTGTAAAACGTCAAAAATTTTTTGATGATTACTGGCATGGATGGATTAGAGTGTGATACTCAGTAGCTCTTCGGCAAAGCGATGAATGCCTGCCCGTATGCGGTCTGTTTGTTTTTGCCGTGGTGTTGCACGGTGATTCAGGTAGTTGGAAAGTTGCTTTTGGTTAATTCCTGTCATTTTTTCCATGCCTGCCAATGACATGAAGGAGGAGTAATATTCCAGAAAACTGGGGACATCAAACTTCCACTCCAACTTTATATTTCCCTTGATTTGTCTTGGCCATCGGTCCTCAGGAAGATTTTTTTTCAGGAGTCGGATGGCTTCCAGGGTGTCTGCTTTCACAGCTTCGATACTTTCACCACCAGCATATATTCCCTCGCAGTTGTCCGAGTAAGCGCCAAAATGGTCTTTAGATTTTTCTATAACCATGATTACTTTGCCCATTTATATTTCTTTTTATTTTGTGATATATCGTTTTATTAACTTATTTGCAAGCTTTTTTGGAACTTTTTTGGATCCGTGATAGGGAATAGGTTCACTTAGTTCACCATTCTTCATGTAAAAGTAATGACTTCCTTCTGCGTGATCAAATTTCCATCCAGCCTTGATAAACATTCGATGAATTTCTGAGTATTTCATTGAACTTTTGGATTTGCAAAAATAGCAAAATTTCTATTATTTTTTATTTGAAAATGTTTTTTTGCGTTAATATTGTACTTGCTATGTGTTGTTTTCCCATAAAGTTAATTAAGTCATGCAGACCAGCGGCACTGCATTAACTTCAGTAAATCGTTGTGTACACCTTGCCGGGCTTGCATTCAATGACGCCTTTGAGCTCCATGGTGAGCAGTAGGGAAGCTATGCGAGTGGCTTTGAGGTCGGGAAGTTTGCTGGAAATTTTGTCAATATTGGCGCCTTGCTCTCTTCGGATAATGTCCAAAATGGCCTCTTCTTCCCCACTTAAGTCAGGAAAAAGTTTTGTTTGCTTGTTGGGCGTATCCTGCTGGTCCCAGTTCATCATCTCTATCATGTCCTTGCCCGAACTGATTAGCGCCGCGGCATTGTTTCGGATGAGCTCATGGCAGCCTTGCTGGGATTTCTGAAATATGGAACCTGGCACGGCGAATACATCACGGTTGTACGAATGGGCGATTTCGGCGGTGATGATACTGCCGCCTTTTTCCTGTGATTCGGCTACCACCACGGCATCCGACAGCCCTGCGATCACACGGTTCCGCTTGGGAAAGTTCATGCGGTCTGGCATGGCATCGAAAGAAAATTCGGATACTAACGCCCCACCTTGCTCAAGAATCTGGTGCGCCAATTTAATGTTCTCACTGGGATATACCATGCTCAACCCACAACCTAATACCGCTATGGTTTTGAGATTTTTGTTCAAAGCCTCCTCGTGGGCGCAAGTGTCGATGCCTCTTGCTAAACCACTGATAATGCAGATGTTGTGGGGAGCAAGGTCTTCTACAATTTTTTTGACCACATCCTTGCCATAGTTGCTGGCATTCCGCGTGCCTACAATGGCAACGCATTTCCGTTCGTTGAAACAGCTGTTTCCTTTGTAATAAAAAAAATAAGGGGCATCATTGCATCTTTGCAGTCGCTCAGGGTAATCTTCATCATCAAAAAAACATATTTTTATGCCGTGATGCTGGGCTTGTTTCAGCTCGTTGGTAACAAATTGCTCAATCGATTTGTCCATTTTCGGTAGCTGCAGATTGGCTCTGTAACGGTAAAGATTACTTGCCACTACCTGTGGTTCTTCAAATAGCGCTGTGGCACTGCCGCATAAACGGATCAGTTTCTTACTGTTGTAGTTTCCGTAATTTGGAAAGTGTATCAACGCTAATCTGTAAAAAGTTTCTTTGTCCATTTTTGTGTCTTTTCATTTAAAATGGTAACCGGAAAAGTGTGAGTAATTGCCAAATATGTTATAGGAGGGATGGGTGTAATGTGCTGTAGGTGGGATGCCGGTTACCAATCCATTACACGTGGCAAAGATATAAAATTTATTTCATATTTTATTATTATAAATTAGAAAAGTTATTAACATTCTATAAGGATTCTATACGAAACATATTTAGCTGTTGACATACAGTGCGTTGTAAATTTTTTCAGGGTAAACAATAAAAAGTACACAATCTTTGTTTAATTCAATATTTTTGCGTAACTTTGCTTCACTTTTTGGTGACTTAAATTAACTTAATAAACAATAAATTAGACATATAGATAATGAAAAAAACTCCAATCCCAGCAGAAATTGTTGACAAAATCATTGCTCAAAGTGGTATCAAGGAAGTCGGCAAAGCTTCCATCCGTGAAGTCAAACGTTTAATCAACGACATTGAAAAAGCCAGTGGCGAGAAATTCGTAAGAATGGAAATGGGTATTCCCGGACTGCCAGCTTGCAAAATCGGTGTTGATGCGCAAATCAAGGCTTTGCAGGACGGTGTGGCCGCCATTTATCCCGATATCGATGGTACTCCAGAACTCAAAACAGAAGCGGCTCGTTTTGTCAAGAATTTCATCGACCTCGATGTTGATCCGGCAGGTTGTATTCCCACGGTAGGCTCTATGATGGGCGGCATGGCGGGCTTCATGACTTTTGTGCGTGCCCGTAAGGAACGTGATACCACGCTGTTCATCGACCCGGGTTTCCCCGTGCAGAAACAGCAACATCGTGTGATGGGCCTCAAATATGAGACTTTTGATGTGTACAACTATCGTGGTGCCAAACTGAGAGACAAACTCGAAAGCTATCTGTCTAAAGGCCATGTACATACTATCATGTACTCCAACCCGAATAACCCATCTTGGATTTGCTTCACGGAAGAAGAGTTGCAGATTATCGGCGACTTGGCCAATAAGTATGATGTCTTTGTGTTCGAAGATCTGGCTTATTTCGGCATGGATTTCCGTCGCGACATTTCCAAACCTGGTGTTTTCCAGCCTTCTGTTGGTAAATATACCGAGAATTATGCGCTGCTGATTTCCGGCTCAAAGGCTTTCAGCTATGCTGGTGAACGTATCGGCTTGATGGTGCTGTCAAAGAAATTGTACAATAGCGAATTTGCTGATTTGGTACCTTATTTTGGAACTCCCAAGTTAGGCAGAGCTATTATTTACGGTACGGTTTATGCCATCAGCTCAGGTACCTCACATTCCGCCCAGTATGCTTTGGCCGCTATCCTGAAAGCATGCAACGACGGCACTTACAATTATCTGGATGATGTGAAAGAGTATGCTGAAAAGGCTGCCATCATGAAGAAACTGTTCACCGACAACGGCTTTGTCATTGTGTACGACAAGGATGGTGACAAACTGCTGGCCGATGGTTTCTATTTCACCTTGGCTTATCCGGGTATGAGTGGTGAGGAATTGCTGAAAGAGTTCCTGTATTATGGTGTTAGCGCTATTTCTTTGGCAATTACGGGAAGTGAGAGAACCGAAGGTCTGCGTGCTTGCGTTTCTTTGGTGAACAGAAACCAGTTCCCGGCTCTTGAGGAAAGATTAAAGGCATTCAAAGCTAATCATTAATAATGACCTCAAACAAATTTGTAGGAAAGTTGCTTTTTATACTTTCCTTCCTGCTTTTGGCAGCATGCCATGCGAATACTAAAGAAACAGAACCTGTGCCACACTGGTTCGATGCATATTCTTCATTCAAAATGAAGGATTATCAAGAATATTTCAATCGGGAGATGACCAACATGTCTCCCGATTTTGTGCCTTATGGAAACTGGGTAAAACAGTTTTATGCACAAAGAAATTATGAACCTCTGTGGACTGCAAATGGTTTGCAGGAGCATAAAGTGGATACCTTATCTGCTTATATTTCAGATTCTTATAAGCATGGACTACCTTCATCCTTGTTCCATTTCGCAGAGGCGGATTCTTGTATCAAAATGCTTAAAGACAAGGATATAGAGAATGAACCGGAAGCACTTTACACAGCCCTCTTTAATTTGGAAATGAATCTTACGGAGGCCTATCTTCGATATGCCACCACAATGAATTTCGGAGCAACAGACCCTAAGCGTGTGAATGGAGTAAAATGGCTGAATGAAACACAAAAAGTTGACTCACTGTTTGTTATAGAATCTTTGCAACAGGTTGATAATTTAAGTTCTGCCTTGAATTCTTTTGTACCGAAAGATCCGTCTTATCAACTTCTACAGCAGGAACTGGTTCGCCTGTACCCGTTGAAAGATACAGTATTGCCGAAAATTCCCGAAAAAGAAATATCCTTGGGTCAGCGTAATCCGGCGGTGCGTTTGCTATGCCAGCGATTGCATTTGACGGGTGAACTGCCTCAGAGTGTGCAGGAAACAGACACCATGACCGATGAGGTGTTGGCGGCTGTCAATCTCTTTCGGGTGAATAACGCCATTCCAGAGAGTGACAAAACGGATGTGGAAACCATGGAAAAACTGAACCGTCCTATCAGTTACTATACCGACAGATTGATTTCCAATATGGAACGTTTGCGCTGGAAAGTATTGCCGCAGAAAGGAGAAAATTATGTGGCAGTGAATTTGCCGGATTTTACTTTATGCGCTTATTATCAGGGAGAAAGAGTGTATAAAACCAATGTCTGCTGTGGCCGTACCCAGAATCCTGCAGGGGTGAAAGGTCGCTACAATGGTGATATTGTGTTGCCATTCAAGGCGGAAACACCCTTGTTGTACAGTGAAATCAATACTGTTGTGCTGAATCCTGAGTGGAATATTCCTCATACCATTACCAGAGATGAGTATTATCCCAAATTGGTGAAAAACAACACGGCGGTAATCAAAAAAGAAGACCTGTATATTGTCAATCGCAAAACCGGAAAGTATGTGCAGGCCGACACCATAGATTGGAGTAAGTTACGTCGTAACAATTTGCCATACAGGTTGTTCCAATCTTCAGGACGACATAATGCTTTGGGTTTGGTCAAGTTTGATTTTCCGAATCCCGAAGCCGTATATTTGCATGATACCAACAACAAAGGGGCTTTCAAAAGGAGGGTGAGGGCCTTGAGCCATGGCTGTGTGCGTGTGCAAAATCCTTTTGAGTTGGCCAAGGTTATTTACGATATGAATGGTTATGATGAAAAGAAACAGGAAGAACTGAGTATTATCGTAGGTAATGAACCTATCACAGAGGATGGAGAGAAATATCTGGAAAAGAGAGAGGAAAAAGAAACGGAGTATTATGATAAACTTTCGGATGAACTGAAAAAGTTCTACCGGAAAACCCGCCCCACCCGTGTCAATTTGGAGAAAACCATGCCGGTTTATTTTGAATATTATACTTGCTTCGTTGGTGACAATGGCTACATTCAATATCGAAACGATTTGTATTATAAAGACGGCAATATTTTGTATTTAATTCAGAAATAAATAATCATTCGGCACACTTTTTATCCCGTAAGTGATTTAATATCAATAGAATACGAAATTATCATAATTCATATCTATCCCGCAAGGGATTAAATATCAATAGAATGAAAAAATTTTTATTATTATTGCTGATAATATGTTCAATATCAGTTGTATCCGCCCAGAATTTCGAACAATTTTTTGAAAACAAAACGGTCCGTATCGAGTATAAACACATCGGTAACAGCCAGATAGAGAAAATAGAGGTGGTAAATTACTGTGTGGGTGGTATTTGGGAAGGCACCGTTTCCCACTTGGTTGAGCCCAAACGTTTGGGTGGCCTGCAGTTTGAGGTCTTTGATGCCTTGTCGGGCCAACTGATATACAGTCGCAGCTACGACTGCCTGTTCAACGAATACCGTACTACCGAAAAAGGGGAGAAAGAAGTGGGCACTTTCGAGGAATGTGTGCGTTTCCCGCTGCCCAAACAGCTGGTGAAATACAAATTCACCAGCTACGATCGTCATAATGTTCCTACAGAGGTGTTCCAAGGCGTTTTTGATCCACAGAGTACAGCTTACGAGCCGATGAGGAAAGAATATAAGGTGAAAAATTTGCATATCGGAGCGAAAGTGAATGATGCGCTCGATATTCTTTTCATCCCTGATGGTTATGCCAAAAGTGATAAAAAGAAAATGCAGGCGGATTTCAAGAAATTCACGTCTTATATCATGAATTGTTCGCCTTATAAAGAGATGGCTGATCATGTGAATATCAGAGCGATAGAAGCTTATTCCAGAGAATCTGGTATTACCAATCCGAATCAGAAAGTATATAAGAATACGCTGTTGAATAGCAGTTATAATGTGATTGACGTGGATCGCTATTTGATGTGCTTGCAGGTATGGAAAATGAATGCTGTTGCTGATGACGCACCTTACGATTTTATCATAATAATTTGTAACAGTGATAAATACGGCGGCGGAGGTATTTACAATTTCTATTGTACGGTCAATAATGTGGGCGCTTATTCCGACTATGTGATTGTCCACGAGATGGGGCATCTGATTGGCGGTCTGGCCGATGAGTATTACACCTCGGAGGTGAGTGTCCGTGATTTCTATCCAGAGGGAGTGGAGCCCGTGGAGCCGAACTTGACCACTTTGGTGGATTTTGACTCCAAATGGAAGGATATGCTAGAGGAAGATACTCCAATTCCGACTCCAACCACGAAAAATTACGAAAATAAAGTGGGCGTTTTTGAAGGTGGTGGCTATGTGGCTGAAGGAGTTTACCGCCCCGCTATAGATTGTACCATGCATAAAATCATGTACAACCGCTTCTGCCCGGTCTGCTTGAAGGCTTTGCAGGAGGCTATTCTGTTCTATTCAAAGTAAAATCAATCTTTTATAGATAACAAAAAAATAACAGCATTATGATTTTAACCACAACTCCTACTGTAGAAGGCAAACAGATTGTAAATTATCATGGCGTCGTGTTCGGCGAGGTCATCACAGGTATCAACTTTGTGAAGGACTTTTTTGCCGGTGTTCGCAACATTGTGGGCGGAAGGTCTGAATCTTACGAGGATGAGATGATGAAAGCCCGTGATACGGCCATGCGGGAATTGGCACAACGTGCTGCCGACAAAGGTGCCAATGCGGTGGTCGGTATTGACCTCGATTATGAAGTGCTGGGACAAAACAATGGTATGTTGATGGTCATTGCCTCCGGTACCGCTGTCACTGTAGCATAAAATAAGCTGTTAGCACATTTGCTTAAAGGTTTCTTTGAACAAGTCCAGCTCTTTTGAGCCATGTGGCATGAAATTGCTGTGCCATAGCGCAATCATTTCTCCGCCAACAGTTTTGACTTCTTGGATGAGTTCTGTAATCTCCTTTTGATATTTTTCTTCTATTCCTAATTCTTGCACTGCCGCAGAATCCATTATCAGCAAGGGATGAAGCATTAAATTGGTGGTATTGTTTTCTTTTACATCAAAGAAAGGGAAAGGTATTGCCATGCCGTTGCGGAAACCAATGTGGTCGTAAAAGCCTAAAGAATAGTCATCGGTAATGCCTGCGGCGATGAGGTTGCGGAAAGTGTCAGGGAATTTAACTTTCAGAAAATGCTGCCGTGAGTAATGGATTTTTACCTGCCCTTTTTCTTCCAAAGTATTTTTTTCTTTGATGATATCATTCTGATTTTTAGAATGATACGACGGATGAAGACCGATAGTAGCGTAGGCTTTCAGCTTTTGAACCAGGTCGGAAAAATAGGGTGAATGAGGGGAAATGTTGCGGTCGTATTGGGTTCTGTCGGAAGTGAGAAAGAAATAAATGGCTTGGAGCTGATGTTGTTCACAAAGCTGTTTTTCAATATCATACACATCGTATGGATCCTGAAAATCTTGTTGATGACGGGCTTTGATGATTTGTTTGGCCCTGCTCCATTGCAATGTGAGAACAGCCTTGCCCAATGCTCCGCAGAAATGGAGAAAGGTCTTGCCTTTGTATGCGTAGGCAATGTCAATATCAAAAGTGGGAACAAAGCGGTAGTCATTTCCTTTCCACTGAAAATCAGGCTTTTGTTTTGATAGTAAATTTTTGTATTCCAATGCGATACGCTGTACGGTGGCTTGCTTGTGCAATTGGTGTCTTACCACAAACGACTGCTCATGAACGATGCGTCCATGTTGGTCTTTTGGGCATTCAGGCAAGTATTCTTCGTAGTTGGTGAGTAGGTAAAAAGCCAAGGCAGGCTTGTCCTGCAACAGTAATTCCTCATCTTGTTGTCGAATATCATTTTCAAACAAGATATTGCTTTTGGGCACGTAGCGCAACTTGAAATCCGTGTGTGCCTTATATTTTTCCTCATCATTGACGATGCTATATTCCAGTCCCAGCACACGCTCAAAAATGACATGACAAACATAGTCAATCCGGGGTGATGTTTGTGGACTCAGAATCAGTAGCATAGTGTTATGATTTGACGATGATGCCTTTCAGTGTAGCGGGAGAGCAGGATTGCACCAGCACATTCACATAGTCGCCGATGTGGCAATCTTCCTTCGGGAAGATGATAACTTTGTTCTGACTGTTTCTCCCAAAATATTCATTGTCAGAACGTTTGGAAGCGCCTTCTACCAACACCTCAAAAGTTTTGCCGATGTCTTTCTGGTTGCTTTCCAGCGACAGTTCCTGTTGCAGGGCAATGATTTCCTCTAAACGGCGGCCTTTCACTTCGTCAGGAATATCATCTGCGAAGCGTTTGGCAGCCATGGTGCCTTCACGTTCCGAGTATTTGAACATGTATGCAGAGCTGTAACCCACCTCACGCATCAGCGATAGGGTGGCCTGGTGGTCTTCTTCAGTTTCACCGCAGAAGCCGGCAATGATGTCAGTAGCGATGGAGCATTCGGGCATGATACGCTTGATGGTGGCGATGCGTTCCAGGTAGTATTCGCGAGTATAGACACGGTTCATGCGTTTGAGCATGGTGTTGCTGCCTGCCTGCACCGGCAGATGGATATATTTGCAGCAGTTATCGTATTTGGCGATGGTTTCAATCAGTTCATCGGAGATGTCCTTGGGATGCGAGGTGGCAAAACGTACCCTCACTTGAGGGGAGAGCAGGGCAACTTTTTCCAATAGTTTGGCGAAATTGACCACTTCTCCATTTTCTTCTGAATGGTAGGAATTGACATTCTGTCCCAACAGGGTTATTTCTTTATATCCTTGATTGATAAGTTGCTGAGCTTCGTTAATGATGGTTTTGGAATTACGGCTGCGCTCACGTCCGCGGGTATAGGGCACCACGCAGTAGGTGCAGAAATTGTTGCAGCCTCGCATGATGGAGATGAAAGCCGAAATACCGTTGGTGTCGTAGCGAATGGGATCAATATCGTCGTAGGTCTCCTCGGTAGAGAGCATCACGTTGAAGGCGGTCTTGCCGAAGCTGGCCTCTTGGATTAGGGTGGGCAGACTACGGTAGGCGTCGGGACCAGCAATAAAGTCCAGGGCGTTCTCCTCATGCAGCAGTTTTTCCTTGACACGTTCGGCCATACAGCCTAAAAGGCCGATTTGCAGACCGGGCTTTTTCTTTTTCAGGAAGCCTAACTCGTTAAGGCGTTTGCGGATACGCTGTTCGGCATGGTCGCGCACCGAGCAGGTGTTAATCAGTATCAGGTCGGCTTCTTTGATGTCGTCGCAAATCTGGTATTCGGAAGACAATATTGCTGCAACAACTTCACTGTCAGCAACATTCATCTGGCATCCGTAGGTTTCAATAAATAGCTTTTTCATGCCTGCAAAGGTACGGAATTTTTTTGAATGTGCTAATTAACAATGTGCTAATGTGCCAATGGATTTAGAAGTAGGGCTGTCACATTGTGGCAGCCAGTAATGTGCCAATGATTATGGAGGCAACTGTGTCTCGCAGTTGCAACGGTACCGTAACCAACCACAATACTTGAGCTTCTTCGCATTAGAACTCCTTCCTCTTATTGGGCTTTCCAAGGGTGAATATCCCGTCGCTGAGGGGTGAGAGTACATATAAACCACTGCGTAACGCATATTTGTCGGAGCCGTTAGCAAAGCGCATAGCGGCAATAGCCAAATAAATCGTCTTCCCTTCGAACTCATGGAATATTTCCTTGAAACGCTTCATCTGTTTGAGAAAGTAATCCACGTCCTTTTTGAAGCAGGTGGTTTTCACCTCCACGGCCACAGCCACTGTTTTGTTGCACAATAGCACATCTACCTCAATTTCTTCCTCTTCTTTTCTTCCGTGACGGGGCCCTTCATAGATATGATCTATGCCAATGCCTTCCTTCTTGAAGATTTCCAATGCCGCAGGCTTGCACAGGTCCTCTATCATCTTGCCGAATTCATTTGTGAAACCTCCGTAATTCTTGTTGATTTCTTTTATCTGCTGTTCCGTTTTTTCGTATGTCTCTTTCAGATATCTCCCAGTTTCTTGATGCATTTCTTGCATTTCTTTTATCCTGCGATCGGTTTCCTTCATCTGTTCTGAAGTGGCAAGAATCATGGCATGGAGTTCAGACCATGAGGGAGTTAGTGGTTGTCTTGTGCTATCGTTCATAATTTTATTGATTTGGAGTCATGTTTGTTAAGACGGTATCGCCGCCTTCTATTTCTGATTTATTTCATGCTGCAAAGATAATAAAATTTCTATTATAAAACTAATTTGTTGAAAAAAATTGATAAAAAATATTATCAATTTTGATTTTTTGCGAGATTGGGTTGAATACACGGCCAGTGTGCAGGCTGTTATCGAAAAAGACGGCTCCGTCGCTTTAGTTTGACATCAATTTCTACTTTTGTTTTTTTGTATGTCACAACAATTTTTTTCGTGTCATTTTTTTGACTATTTTTGCGTTTGTAAATCAAAAGTTAGCAAACAGAAATTCTTGTGTTTGTGGGAAAAGGTGACATAAGATTGATAGTATGAACATTGCGGTGATTTTGGCGGCGGGAAGCGGCACGCGGATGGGCTTGGAAACCCCGAAGCAGTTTGTGGAGGTCAATGGAAAATTGGTCATTGAGTATTCTTTGGCCACTTTTCAGGCTCATCCCGATATAGACGAAATCGCCGTGGTGACTTCTGAGGCGTATTTGCCGCTGATGAACAAGTTGAGAAACAGCGGCGTGTACTCCAAGTGGAAAAATGTGTTGCGGGGAGGAGCGGAACGCTATCAGTCCTCTTTGGCCGCTATTCAGGCATACGAGGATAATCCAGATGATATCCTGCTGATTCATGATGCGGCCCGACCTTTGATTTCCGCAGCGGTAATCACCAAAATGATAGAATCGCTGAAACAGAGCAATGCGGCTGTAGTGGCTATCCCAGCCAGCGATACGGTGCTGCAGTCGTTCGATAATCAGCACATTGCGGACATCCCTCCTCGTAAAAACTTGTATTATGCTCAAACTCCTCAGGCTTTCAGACTCGGCACATTGAAGCGTGCTTTTGATTTGGGAATGAACGATGCGAATTTCAGCCCAACCGACGACAGCGGAGTGGTGCTTCGTTACCTGCCGGAAGAGCCGATTGTGATTGTGGAAGGGGAGTCTGTCAACAGAAAAATCACCTACCAGGACGATTTGCTATGGTTGGCTTCACAAATTCAAAATAGTTGAGCATGAAAAAGATAGTGTCGATTGTGGGAGCGCGTCCCCAGTTTGTGAAGGCGGCGGTGGTAAGCAGGCAGTGGGCCTCTATGCCCGATGTGCAAGAGGTGTTGGTACACACAGGACAGCATTTCGACGATAATATGTCGGAGCTGTTCTTCCGGGAAATGTCCATTCCTCAACCTAAATACAATTTGGGAGTCAACAACTTGGAGAATGCCGATATGACGGCCCTGATGATGGAGCGTCTGGAGCCAGTACTTCAGCGAGAAAAACCTGATTTTGTGGTGGTTTTCGGGGATACCAATTCTACCTTGGCAGGGGCCAGGACAGCGAAGAATTTGTGCATAAAATTGGCACATGTTGAATCGGGACTGCGTTCTTTCAATATGGAAATGCCCGAGGAGCACAACCGCATGGAGACCGACCGCCTGAGTGATGTGCTTTTCTGTCCGACCCAAACCGCAGTGGAAAATCTTCAGAAAGAAAATATTGATAATCAAAGAAATAAGATAGTGTTATCGGGCGATGTGATGTATGATGCAGCTTTGTTTTATGCGGCATCAGCACGGAAACCACAGCTTGATTTAGCCGGGGATTTCCTGTTGGCCAGTGTGCATCGAGCCGAAAACACCAATCATGCGGAAGCTTTGCTTTCAATCTTCGCGGCGCTGGAAATCTTGGCCCAAGACAGGCAGCTGGTGTTGCCCTTGCATCCCCGCACACGGGCGAAGTTGGCAGAGTTGAATTATGATTTCGATCATTCCAGCATCACTTTTATTGCACCAGTAGGCTATTTCGAAATGCTGTATCTGTTGAAGCACTGCCAGCTTGTGCTGACTGACAGTGGAGGTTTGCAGAAAGAGGCGTATTTCTTTGGAAAGCAGTGTGTTACTTTGCGCAACGAAACTGAATGGGTGGAGTTAATGCAGCATGGGGTGAATGTTTTGGCCGGCACAGCAAAAGAGAAAATCATCCATTGTGTCCAGCAAAGTTTGTCACAACAGATGATTTTCCCGTCTTCTTTATATGGCGACGGCCACGCCGCCGAAAAAATCACGCAGACTTTGGCTGCAATGATGTAGTTGGTTTATTGCAGTTTGAAACTGATTGGAATTGCGAAACTAACCCTGACTTTTTTGCCGTTTTGCATGCCGGGTTTCCATTTGGGCATGGCTTTGATCACTCTCAAAGCTTCTTCGTCGCAGCCGCCACCAATGCCTTTCACGACTTTAACATCGGAGATACTTCCGCTCTTTTCCACAATAAATGAGACCAACACTCTTCCTTGGATATTCTTTTCCTTGGCCGTTTCTGGATATTTGAGGTTTTCGGAAAGATACTTCTGCATGGCTTCCATTCCACCAGGGTATTCAGGCATCACTTCGGGTTTGTTGTAAACGCTGTCCTTTTCTTCTGCGGGAAAAGTTATTTTGACTTTGAGGTCGTTGGAACTGATTTTTGTTTCATTGTCCTCACCCGTAGAAATAGAGAAAGGCTCAACGCTGTAGGAAATACCATTTCCATTATTCTCCTCTTCTTTCATTTGGATTTGATCATTGAGAGTACCATCTACATTGTAATTGGTAATGGTGATTTGTTTATGTGACTCGTTTGTGACAGGGTCGATAACCTCTGTAGTCTCGAATTTAAGGTAAGAACCGTCTTCGTTATAAATTATAGTATTTTCGAATTGCGGAACACCGTAGTCATCAAAGAGTTGGACAGGGTCCATTCCCTTTGTGGAAGAATTTTCAGCAGTTGTTTGTCCCTGTGCCGTCACTTTGGGGCTGGCGACCAACAACGCCGCTAATACAGGCATGATGACCAGTAGCCTCCACCAGAGACGTCTGGTCTTTTCGTTACTTGTAATCATCTTGATTCTTTTTTTGGTGAATAATAAATTGAAATTGTTGCTCATGTCGCTGAAATTGACGGCCGTGCACTGCTGTAAAATCAGATACATGTATTTTCCTTTGTCAGCGCCTCCGTGAAGTACTTCATGGTCGGCAGCATATTCATGAATCAGTTGTAAGTCTTTTTTATACAGATAGATAAAAGGATTGAACCATTGCAGAATCATCATCAATTCTGTAAAAAGAATATCGATGGAATGATGCTGGTTGATATGGCTCAACTCATGTCGGAGGATATCAGGAGATATGTTTTTATCGGGAAAATAAGCGTAATGCAGGAAAGAAAAGGCATCGTTGTCGCAATGTGTGTAAACCAGGGTATAACCGTCTCTTTTTTCTTTGGGAGAGCGAAGGGTTAAAATGGTTATCTTCAATATTTTAGTGAAGAAGATCAGAAAACTTACGATTACTCCCGCAAGATAGACAATGCCAAGTACTTGCCACAGACTGAGGCTTGTTTTTGCGGGACCAGCGATGTCGCTTGCCGCTGCTTGACTTTCAGGGGATATGCCGTTGGGTGTAATGGTGATTTCGTTCAGCATGAAGATATTGGAAAACCATTGCTCTTGGGTACTTTCGGCAAGGGCGGGACTATGGCTGAACAGGTTGCCTAAGAGGGGCAGCGCGAGGGCGAACAGCATGGCTGTCAGCAGGAAAAAGCGGTTGAACTGAAAACTCTTGCTATTGACGAACAACAGTCGATAGCACAGCCATAGTACCATCAGGGCAATGGAGCATGGCAAGAGGTAAACTAAAATAAAGACTTGTGCGTTCATGCTGTTTTGTTTTTTTCGTTATGAATAGCTTCGTCAACAATTTTTTTCAGAGCTTCGAGTTCCTCCAACTTGAAGTTCTCTTTTTTGGCGAAGGCTGATACCAGGTCAAGATAGGAGTTGTTGAAATACCGCTCTACCACGCTGCCCAAGAAGTGCTTGGAGTATTCCTCTTTGCTGATAACGGCTTGGTAGCGGTGGAAGCGGCAGAAGGTTTCGTGTTTCACAAAGCCTTTGGCTTCCAGAATTTTGATGGTGGTCAGCACAGTATTGTATGCTGGTTTCGGTTCGGGGAAGGCCGCCATGATTTCGTTGGCAAAACCCTGTCCGATTTTCCAGATCACTTGCATCACTTGCTCTTCCGCTTTGGTCAGTTCTTTCATACTAAGGTATTTTGATGTTTCTATATTCCCCAGACTGACGTCTGGGGTTATTAAAATTTCGCCTCTTCGAGGCTCCCCAACATTCACTCAATAACATTCACTCAATAATATTCACTCATCAACATTTACTCCCTAACATTCACTTAAAAACATTCACTCAAAAACAACGCTGCAAAGATACAAAAAGTTTTTAGTTATTCAACTAAAAAATTAGTTTAATAACGATTTTTTTCATGAAATTTATTGGAATAATTTTGTATCTCATTAATTTTTATTATTTTTGCAGCGGATTTGTTCAAAAATATTTTTTGTTCAAAAAAAATGAACAACCATATAAAATGAATGTAAAATGCAAAAAGCGGAAATAAAAATCATTTTTTATCTGTTGCAGGACAGTGCCAACGTAAGGCAAAATTTCCGGCAGATAGCTGCTGAAACAAGTACATCCATAGGTTCTGTTCATAGCACTTTTGTTGACTTGTCGGAACGGGGTTATATTATTGATGATGGCATGACACGTTTGTTGCGTAAGCGACAGTCGCTTATTGACAGATGGGTGATGGCGTATAACGAGAATTTTAAGAGCAAACTGCTGATAGGCCGTTTCAAATTCCTGACGGCAAAGGCAAAAGATCAATGGCAAGATATTGCTTTGCCTGATACGCTTTGCTGGAGTGGTGAGCCGGCTGCGGCTTTGCAGGATGGTTATATTTTGCCCCAACGCTGGGATATCTACACTTCAGATACAGCTGATGCGTTGATAGCCACAGCACGGATGATTCCGGATCCACAAGGGGAGATATTTGTTTATCAGAAATTTTGGAAAAAGAATGGTATTCTTCCGCTTATTGTATATGCTGATTTATTAGCCACAGGCGATGACCGTTGCCGAGAGGCTGCCGAAAGACTTAAATCTCTTATTTGATACTTTATGGAATATACTATTAATAAAGAAGATTTGAAGAATCCGTTGCTCGCTGAGACTTTAAGTGCTTTGGCGGTGTGTTTTGCTGAACTGGATATGGAGTTGTATGTGGTGGGAGCTGTCGCCCGTGACATTGCCATGCATTTGCTCCAAATGGAAGATGATGCCCGCCGGACAATGGATTTGGACGTAGCGGTTTTAATCAAGGATTGGCGGCAGTATGACCAGCTTTCGGAAGTACTTTTGCGTAGCAATTTTACCAAAGCAAGGGAAAAACAGCGATTTTTCTATGTGGGAGAGAATGGTACAGGGCGTTTTATGGTGGATATTGTGCCTTTTGGCGATATAGCTCAAAATGAACAGGTGGCATGGCCTCCCGAAGGCACGCCAGTTATGTCAGTGCGTTGTTTTGACGATGTAATGCTCCATGCGGATAAAGTGCGTGTAGAGGATAGTTTCAGTTTTAGCATGGCACCTTTAAGCGGTCAGTTTCTGATAAAATTGGACGCTTGGTCCGACAGGCATCTCATCACCAAGAAAGACGCTGCGGATATGGTGTATATCATGCAGAATGTATATGTGCCGTATGCCATGTCAAGGCAATCACTGCCGCCTGAGATTAGTATAGAAGCCTCTGAATTTGAGCTTTTGGTTGCTGGTGCCGAGTGGATTGCTGTTGAACTCAGACAAATGCTGAGTGAAGAACATCGCCATTTTTATGCAACTATGCTCAATAATGAAGTGAGCCAGGCGGAGCAAAGTGCCTTGCTCAACGATATGATGGATGTGTCTTCCGCAAGGAATTATAGGGTGTTGCGTCGCGCCTTAAGCCGCATGGCACAAATTTTTGCCTCTTAAAAGTTGGCAGAATTCTTATCTTTTTCTTGTTCGCTATAAAGTATTCTTATCTCCACTGCAGGGTGTTCACCAGCTGCAAAAGGTCGTTGCGGAGGTAGTCGATAACGGGCTGGATGGAGTCGTTGTTGGGTGGGAAATTGAAATACAGCGAGCCTCGCAGGAAATGATAGCTGCTGTCGCTGACCCAGAACTGGAAAGGAGTGGCCACATCAGAGCCTTCAATGTCGTAGATTTGTCCGAACATCCGGCTTTCGGGGTCGCTGATAATGGAATATTCCACATCATCGGCTTTCACATAATGGAACTGCACCATCTCGCGTTCTTGTACCATCCTGTCCCTCAGGTTTCCATGCATGGGAAAATAGGTCATCTTCAGCTCTGCGGCGAATTGGGGATACTGGAGGTCAATCCAAATCTTGCCGGAATCTTTGGGTGTGATGATGGCTTGGGCATGTTTCGAGATTTCCATGGTGAAGGGCAGGGTGGTGTCCAACAGGGTATATTCAGCCTTGGGCAGGTCAATACGGAAATAGCCTTTCGGCTTGGGTGCAATTTGCTCGTTCTTATGACCGCATGCTCCCAGCAGGAGGGTGAGGAGCAGAGCGAGGACTATGTTGTGTTTCATGATGTTCGTTATTATAATTCAAAATTCAAAGTTCAAAATTCAAAATCACTACCCCGGCCTTCGGCCACCCCTTCTTAAAGAAGGGGAATTAAAACTCCCCTCGAGCACGAAGTGCGAGACTCCCCTCGAATGCATAGCATGAGACTCCCCTTGGGCGAAGCCCAACTCCCCATCCCTGTATCATCTATTCTTCTCATTAACTGTTAATTATTAATTGTTAACTGTTAACTCTAAAGGCTCACTACCGTAATCCCCGTTCCCCCCAGCTCCAGTGCTTCATCGCAGAAGCTGTTGACTTCCTTGCGCTTGGCTAGGTATTGCCGTATCACATGGCGCAGGATGCCATTGCCCTTTCCGTGCAGCAGCTTCACCTGGTGAATGCTCAACAATACGGCTTCGTCTATGTAGCTTTCCAGCATTTGCAGCGCCTCGTCGGCTCTCATGCCCCGCATGTCCAGGGTGGTGTTGAAGTGGGAAATCTTCTGATTCATGGCGTCGGCCAAGGAACCACCATCCAGTCTCACACCCGTGCGTTTTACGGTTCGGGCTTCCCGCTTGCTGATTTTGGTCACTTTGTCCTTGGTAGTGCGAAGGGAAACGGAGTTGAACGAGATGGTGATATCGTCCCCGTTGAGCTGGGTGATTTCGCCTACCACTTGGGTCTCTATCATAAAGACTGAATCACCCACGTGCAGGGTGTTGTCTTCGGGCTTCTCCTGTTTTTTTGCCTGTGTCTTGGGTTTGTGGATGGGTACAATGGGCTTCAGCGCAGGTTCTTTCTCTATGGATTCCACCTCCTTGGCGAATTCCTCTTTCAGCTTGACAATGTCCTGCCGTGCCTGCTTGGTCTTGACGGAGTCGGCTTTGTGCTCTTTGATTTCGCGTATGGTCTTTTCGATTACCTTGTTGGCGCTCTCGATAATACTGTTCGCCTGGTTTTTTGCTTTTTGGATGATGTCCTTCCGGTGCTTTTCCAGCTCGGCGAACTTCTCGCTGTATTCGTTGATCATCAGCGCCAATTGGTCATCTGCGGAATTGACGAGGCGGAGCATTTTGTCAATCTCCATCTTCTCGTTCTCAATCTGCTCCAGTTTCTTCTCGTAGTCAATCTGGGCGGTGCCGGTTTTGCTGACGGCATTGTCTATAATCTGTTGGGGCAGACCTATTTCCCTTGCAATTTCGTAGGTGAAAGAGCTGCCGGGCTTGCCCATTTTCAGCTTGAACAGCGGTCTCATGGCGGTCATGTCGAAGAGCATGGCCCCGTTGACCGCCTGCTTGTGGGTATCGGGAAAGAGTTTGAGATTGCCGTAATGCGTGGTAATCACCCCGAAAGAGCCTTTGTCGTACATGGCTTCCAGCAAGGCTTCGGCCATTGCCCCGCCTGGTAGCGGGTCGGTGCCGGAACCGAACTCGTCAATCAGAAACAGCGACTTCTCGTCCAGATGCTCAATCATCATTTTGGCATTGGTGAGGTGCGAGCTGTAGGTGCTCAGGTCGTTCTCGATGGATTGCTCATCGCCCATGTCGATAAAGAAATGATGGAAGATGCCCATGTCGGAAGTATCTGACAGGGAAACCAGTAAGCCACACTGCATCATGTATTGCAGCAGTCCGATGCTTTTCAGGCACACGGACTTGCCACCGGCATTGGGACCGGAGATAATCAGGATGCGCTCGTCGTTGACCAGGCGGATATCTAAAGGTTGTACTTTTTTGCCTGTGCCTTTGAAATTCAGATATAGCAAGGGATGAATGGCATTGTGCCAGTTCAGCATGCATTGGTCGAAAACATGGGGCAGAAAACCGTTGATATCAATAGCTAGCAGGGCTTTGGCACGGATAAAGTCGATGGTGCCGAGGAAATCGTGGCCGTAGCGCAGGTTGTCGATAGATGGCCGTATGCGCTGGGTGATTTCGGTCAGAATCCGGATGACTTCACGGTGCTGGGCGTTCAACAGGTCCTTGATTTCGTTGTTGGCATCAAACACTTCGGCAGGCTCTATGAAAACGGTCTGTCCTGTAGCCGACTCGTCGTGGATAAAACCTTTCAGGCGGCGTTTGAACTGGGCGGAAACGGGGATGCAGAGACGTCCGTTCCTGACGGTCATTTCGGCATCGTCTTTGGTGATGCCGTCCTGCTTGGCGGCGTTCAGCAGTTTGCGGATACGGCGGTCGGCCTCGCCCGAAATGCGGTTGATTTCGCTTTTGATACGCCTCAGTTCATCCGACGCGTTGTCGCGCAGCTGCCCTTTGGGGTCCAGTATCTTATTGATGGCCTCCAGCAAGTCTTTCTCGGGCATAATATCCTGACAGATGGCCCACAGACGTGGAAATTTGTTGTCCTCGTGCCTGATTTTGAAATACACGAACACCTGGATAATCATGTTGATGAAGGCACGCAAAGCCGCCAGCTCATCCAGTTCGATATAGGTGCCGTCAATGTGGAGGCGCGAGAGCACCGGCCTCAAGTCGAAAAAGTCCTGGGCAGGGAAAGGGTCTTCCAGCAACAAAACCTGCTTGAATTCCTGCGTTTCCTGCAATTGTTTTTCAATCAGTTCGAAGGAGTCTGAATACTGCAGTTGGTCCACCATCTCACGACCCATATCACTGATACAGTGATTCTTGATCAGCTCACGGATGGTGTCAAAACCTATTTTTTCCTCAAAAGAAGCAGGATATATCATCTACAACAAATTAGGTTGCAAAGGTACAAAAAAAATAGAGCCGTCACTGTGGCGGCTCTGTCGTTGGTGGGACGTATAGGATTTGAACCTATGACCTCTGCCGTGTGGAGGCAGCGCTCTAAACCAACTGGGCTAACGTCCCGTTTTTTGAGGGTGCAAAAATACGAAAAAAAATCGTACCTTTGTCAAGTTTTTGAAAAAAATGAAAGATACTGATAATCAGCCTCAAGAGAAACTATGGAATAGCAACTATATCAAAGTATGGATTGCCAATTTCATGATTTTTTTCTCTTTCATGCTGCTGACACCGCTGCTGCCGCTTTACCTGAAGGACACTTTTGACGCCAACAAGCAGACCATCGGTCTGGTGTTGTCGGGCTATACTTTGATGGCCCTGCTTATCCGCCCGTTCAGCGGTTTCTTTGTCGATAGTTTCCCCCGCAAGAAAACTTTGCTGCTTTTTTATGGCTTATTCTGCATTTTCTTTGGAGGATACCTGATGGCGGGTTCGCTGTTGCTCTTCGCCATTGTCCGAACACTTCACGGGGCTCCGTTCGGGGCGGCCACTGTTTCCAACAGTACCGTTGCCATCGATGTGCTGCACCCCTCGCGCAGGGCGGAAGGTATCGGCTATTACGGACTAAGCAACAATATCGCCTCGGCTATTGCGCCGGCTTTGGCCATTTATATTCTTCAGATTTCTAACAGCTACGAAATGCTTTTCTGGCTGGCTTTATTCACCTCTGGTATTGGCTTTGCCATCAACTCTACCTTGCAGTTGAACAGCAGGGAACTGATACCTGATAAGCCCAAAATCTCCCTCGACCGCTTCTTCCTGCTGAAAGGTTGGAGTGAGGGGCTGGCGATGGTATGCTACGCGTTTTCCTATGGGGTCTTGTCCACCTACGTTGCTATTTACGGCAAGGAAGAACTGGGCATCACGGGTGGCACGGGAGTGTTTTTCATGCTGCTTTCCGCTGGACTGATTCTCTCCCGACTGATTGGTAGTCGCAGTTTGCGCGAGGGAAAAATTGTGCAGAACGCTTCCGCGGGAGTGGTGGTGTCGCTGTTCGGTTATCTGATGTTTGCCGCCTTGCATAACCCCATTGGCTATTATGGAGCGGCTTTGGTGATAGGTTTGGGCAATGGGCACATGTGGCCGGCTCTTCAGACCATGTTCATCAACCTGGCGCCTCACACCCAGCGGGGTACTGCCAATTCCAGCATCCTGATCTGTTGGGATATCGGTGTGGGTTTGGGTATCATGGTTGGGGGTATTGTTTCAGAACACATCGGTTACCATCAGGCTTTCTGGACTTCCTGGGGGGTGAACCTTGCAGGGGTGCTGTTTTTCTATCTTTATGTGCGACAGAGTTTCCTGAAAAATAAGCTAAGGTAAAAAAATCTCCATACTATAATCTCAGCCAAGCCATCATTTCCTCCATGGACACACGCATTTTCTTGCGTTTGTCAGTATAATCTTTGACCACAAAAGAGTCGTCTTCCATATACAAATACTTGTATCGAATTTTACCGTCTTCTTTATAAAAGATTCCTTTGACCAATGAATCGTTCACAAACGTACACAAGAAACTCTTATTCACACTATTTCTGTAATAGCCAGTCCATGTCCCCGTCTTTTTGCCATGATCAAAGTGCTGTTCTGCCAAGATACTTACATCGAAGGGAAGATAAAAAACTGTGGAATCCTTTCGAAAGACATTGTTTATATCATAGACAATCCATTTGCCGTCTTTTTGATGAAAATTATCATATTGATTCATCGTATCTCCCTCAAGTACAATGTAAGATGGTCCTATTTCCATAAATGTTTTCTCATTTCCGTATGCATCACTGTTTTCTCCATTCCATTTTTTGACAAAAGTCTTCCAAGACAAAGATTCTTTAAGATGTTGAAGTTCAATCTTATAACTTTCACTTCTGATGGAATCCTGATAAACAAAAAAATAAGGGTAATGGCCGTAGATGCTTGAAAGAACGGTATTGGTATTTATCAGGAAATAAGTGTTATTTGGGAAGACAAAATACAAGATACTCGGATTTGAAGAGGCTACCGGCAGGCATGATGAATGCTGGAACACAAGTTCATCCGTTTGTGTTATTATCAAATCGTTCTGATGGAAGACACATACAGTATCCCATTCAGCAGGAGCTTTTTGTTGCAATAGTAGCGCATGTGGTTGTGAAAATCCACCACTATAGATGCAAAAGATACAAGTTATTATGGTCAGCAAATGTTTCATATTGCGATGTATATGTTCAAAGTTATTCGCATAAGAGGGCAATTTATACTTGTTTTATGACAAGGGGGTGCACTGTCCCATCTGAGAAAGTATGTGGTTCAGTTAAGACTAGTCCTCCTGGCTTAAAAGCCCACTCTTCAGTATCATCATCTTTATCTCCAAGTATATAAGTGTTGTCGCAAACATGTTCAGATAAGACAGGTCTATAAGTAGTAGTTCCTTCATTCAATAATTCCACATAAATGATTTTTTTCATAGGCTTATGTCTTTTCAATTTTTGAATTTTTCCCAAAGCAATCAAATTTTTTGCAGTTTTGGAAAAAAATCAGTTCCAAATAGATTACATCAACACCACAGCGGCGAGTTGCCAGAGGGTGGGAGTGAAGTCGAAGTAATAGACAGCGGCCCCCCATTTGTCTTTTATTTTGAGCGTGTTCCCGTCAAGATAATAGAGTGGTGTGCCCCAACGGTCTTTCTGGCGGATGGTGTTGCCGTCGAAAAAGAGCAGGGGAGCGCCCCAGCGGTCTTTCAGTCTCACGGTTTGTCCGTCCATATAAACCAAAGCCTGCCCCCAGCGGTCCTTTTGGCGTAGCGTATTGGCGTTTTCGTCATACCATAATATGGGGTCACCCCATCGGTCTTTGATACGTATGGTGTTATCCTGAAAGAACAGGAGTTTCGCACCCCATCTGTCCTTTTGATAGACGGTTTGTGCCAATCCTGCGGTGACGAAGCCAAGAAATAACAGGGTGAGAATGATCGTTTTTCGCATGGCGGTGTAGTTGGATGGACAAATCATTGAGGGTACAAAAATACATTTTTTTCGGTTTTGGTTATTGTTTTGACAAAAAAATTGTGTATTTTTGCCGTGTAAAAGTGTATTGTCAAACAAAAGGTAGGAAATTATTAGAAAATAAAACACATATTATTGCGTTTTCGCTTTTCTTTGGATTCTGAAATCTCGACAATTTTAGTTCACTACAAAAAGAAACGAAAATGCTTACGAGTAATCGTGGGCATTCGTTATTTTGTAGTGGAGGTTAGTCGAGAGCCTCAGAATCAAATAATGAATCTCACGATTTTTTTGTCGCTTGCCTTACAGACAAGGAGTGTTCACCTCCTTTAGTTGTGGCTTTCCCTCAGAGAAAAATTTCCAAAATTTCAGTGGTTGATTTTTAATTCCAGACGGGATTTAAAAATATGCATCCTGCCTTTTCTGCATATTTTTACACAAATTTGTCCACTTTCTGAATGAAATGTGTAAATTATTATAGTATTGATTTTCAGTAAATTGACCATGTTGCGGTCGAAAATTTCGACCGCAAAGCAACATGAAGCAAAAAATTATTACCTTTGCAAAATTAATAACCATTGATAATGAAACAGATAATTTCTTTGTTGTTTCTTTTGTTACCAATACTGATATTTGCCCAGTCACCGGGAGGCAATTTGTCATTTGTGGAAAGCGAAAGCAGTATGCAATCCGAAGACAGTGTCAGTTTTACTATAGAATATGTCGATTCAATGGCGACTTTGGAAGAGGATAGGGATGATATTATTGATGATTTTATGCTTGGACGTTTTGCAGACGAAATGCCAGAATTTCCTGGTGGAATGGATTCTTTATACGCCTATCTTGCCAGAACACTCGAATTTCCGCAAGATGCTAAAGACAAAGGTGTTTCAGGAGCGGTGCTGGCAGAATTTGTGGTGGAAAAAGACGGAAGTATCAACCGTAACATCAGGATTTTGAAATCACTATATCCCAGTTGCGACAGGGAGGTGGCAAGGGTAATTGTACAAATGCCTGCATGGGAGCCTGGCAAATTAGAGGGAAAACCAGTTCGTTGCGTTTTTAACCTTCCAATAAGGTTTGTCCCCAAAGAGGAGGAGAATGAAACGGAGGAATAGTTATTGCGTAACATCTATTTTTGTATTTTTGCCGTTTCATTTTTAACCGCAAAAAACAGCTGTTATGATTCCGCAATTCGAACAATATCCGTCCCCGTGTTACATTATGTATGAAGAGGCTTTGGAGGCCAATCTGCAGCTCCTCGACCTGGTGCAGCAAGAGGCTGGAGTCTCTATCATCTGCGCCCTGAAAGGCTTCGCCTTCTGGCGCTCTTTCCCCTTGGTGAAACAGTACTTGGCGGGGGCTACCGCCAGCTCACTGAACGAGGCGCGGCTGATTGCGGAGGAGATGGGCTGCGAGGCACATACCTTCGCCCCAGTGTATCAGGAGGATGAGTTCGAAACCCTCTTGATGTATAGCAGTCACCTGACTTTCAATTCCTTGA
>JAEEGI010002225.1_pt1 | contig 48014 bp, 46 predicted proteins | sample 8958751 | NCBI WGS metagenome assembly JAEEGI01 (sample SAMN16246545, study PRJNA631951) | gut metagenome | biome: gut microbiome; feature: rumen; material: KS-attached | host: Bos | place: Iran: Karaj | collected 2018-10
TGAGATCTGACCGCCGAATCTCTCGATATAAGCTTTAACTTTATCGACTACAGCAGCTCTTTCTTCATCTTCGATCTTAGCACTGACAACAACGGCTAATTCATACTTGTTCATGCTTTTTTACCTCCTTTTGGACTCTGGCCCCGTTTTGCTCGGAGCAAGGAATAATATTTCACGAATGTTTATTCTAGCATAAGCCTTACTGTATTGCAAGGGTGATTTTTGTGGGGAATACACATTCTGAAACTCTATAGACATTAATGTCAACGTCTGGCTCCACATCTGCTGCATTCTGAATGATCGTAAACATCTGTATAGACTGTCACCGGTGCACCACTATTGGTATATGTCGAAGTTGATTCTGTCCTATATACATCTTGCCAGTCATGACCTGCAGGAGGCAGATCACCTATCTCCAATACTTCGCCGCATACCGTACAAAATCGTTTTGTGGTGCCATGTTCTTCACATCCAGGTTGTTGAGTAATAGTTAGTTCGCCCGGTACATGGCCCTTTGCTGGTATTGCCTCAGTAGCAAGCACTGTTCCGCATACTGTGCACACCTGCTGTTTTGAACCGGCTTCCGTACATGTCGCATCTTTGACGATCTTCATCTCGCCTGCTACATGGCCCTTTGCTGGAATCTTTTCTTCCTTAATAACCTCTCCGCAATCCTTGCATGTCTGCTGCTTAAGCCCATCAGCTGTACATGTAGGCTCCTTGACTGTCTTCATATCATCGGGAGCATGTACATGCTCGGTAGGTTTAGCTTCATCTTTATCTGCTTCATCTGAATTATCACTTGTTGAAGTTATATCATTTCCTGTACTGTTTGCAGAAGAATCATCATTTCCGCTCTCGTCACCTTCCGGATACTGAGGATCATTTATCTCTATACCACTCTTTCTGAGTAGTGCGATAAGTCTAGGTACATTTGCCTTGGGAAGATTATCATAATCAAGGATACGAACCTCTTGTCCTTCTTCTCCTACAACAAACTCAGAAAGATCGTCATTTCCTCTTATGAGAGCACTCTCACCGGGTCCGAATTCCTTCTCGACTCCGTTGTATGTTCCTGTCCTTGTCTTAAGTTTGCAAAGTACTCTTCCTTCCGTAACCTCAAGCAGGGTATATACAAACCCGTCATTACCCATATAGACAGTGACTCTGAACGTAGTTCCTCTGACTGACATAGTAGAGTTTGGCGTATCCACTTCATAACTGTCATCTATACCAAGCTTGGCATTAAGGACATTGAGTTCAGAACCCTTGTCGATCCTTATCTTTATCCTGCTGCTTTCCTTTGGAGAGCTTGCTTCAAGTACAAAGTGCGTATTCTCGTCAGCATATACATACTTTTCATTATCAGCGCACATAACAAGCTCGGAAGCTTCCATGACCGTTACATCATCACCGCTGTACAGACGCTGGCCTTTATATGCCTGACCGTTGTTTCTCTCACCGACAACATCGACGGTGCCTTTTACGTCCTCAACCGAGATGCTGCGATATCCGTCCTTTTTTAATACAACAGCAAGTATTATACCAACGATGACTGCTGCGCATATGGCGCCGGCTATGGCCTTTCCTTTGGTTGTTTTCATAAGTTCTTTCATCTTCTCCTCCATATCAAACATCTATACAATCATAAAGATATTCAACATATTTACCGTCTATATTTCCTGACGCTGCCATATCTCTCATTATAGCAAACGCCTTTTCCTTTGGTATAGGCTTTTTATACGGTCTGTCGGTGGCAAGCAGTGCATCGCATATATCTGCAACAGCCATGATACGGGCTTCAACTCCAAGTTTATCAGCTGTAAGCCCTAAAGGATAACCCCTGCCGTTAAGACACTCGTGATGCTGAGCTGCCCATATGGGCGCATCCTGAAAATACTTAATGAAATGAACCTTATCCAGGATTCTCTTTGTTATGGCTACATGACTTTCCATAACCTTGCGTTCTTCAGATGTGAGCGTTCCTTTTCTGATGCTCAGGCACTCTTTTTCATTTTCGATAAAGAACGGCTCTCCACAAAAATCATATTCAAGTACCTTCTTTAATGATTCAAACGTATCATCATCCAGAAAACCTGCAGCGTTAACTTTTTCTATCATCGCTTCCGACTCATCGATACGCGATGCCATATCATCATACCATTCTTCAGATTCCTTTCCTTCCAGCATCATTACCTTTGCTTTCAGTCTAAATATCTCAAGACGCTTATTGATCTCGCTCTCACGTCCGTTAAGTCTCGTGGCCTTGTTCATTACTTCAAGCGGGACAGCCATCTTTCCTATATCATGCAGGAATGCTCCCATGACAAGCTGTTCTTTTCTGTTTGGATCAAAGTATTCCTCTTCTAGTCCCTTGTCATGAAGCTCATTGATATGATCTGCTATCATGCCGCTGTACTTGGCTACCTTTCTGGTATGGCTCGCATTGTAAGGTGTTCTTTCATCGATTGCAGCTGCCATGGCTTCGGTGAATGACCACATCTGGTCTTTTAATTCCTGCTGATAATGCATGTTTGAGATCGCGATCGCTGTAAGAGATCCCAGAGCATATATGATCTTTTCAAAATGCGACTCAAACCCTATAACGTTGCCTTCGCTATCCTGTGCATTGATGAGCTGAAGCACACCTGCAACCTCGTCATTATCATCTATGAGAGGCACGACCATCATCGACTGGGTATGATATCCGGTCATCGCATCATATTTCTTCGGACCGGAAAAATCGAATGTTTCGTCTTTTCTTACATCAACAATATTTAATGTCTTTCTGTGAATAGCCGAATAAGAGCAGATATTCGATTCGCTTACAGCGGCAACCGGAGGCAGATCTATCTCCTCTCCGTTGCTTCCCTTGTCTACCCCCATGGAAAGTGTCTTCATGATCTTGAATTTTAAGGCACCATCCTCCAAAAGATAGAGAGTTCCGGCATCACAGTTTGTGATATCCATGCTCTTTGTTATTATCATATTGAAAAGCTTGTTGCGGTCTCTTTCCGCAGAAAGCGCAATACCTATGTCCAATATGACCTGCAGTTCGTCAGTTTTATTCATTCCCGTTTTCCCCTTTAGATAGGCTACAGAGCCTTAAGATATTCCAATGAGTGTTTTATCTTGTCATATCCGTTTACTTCTATCAGCATATTTACATCCGTGCCGTATCTTAAAACTAGATCCTTAAATTCATTATAATTTATCTTTCCGTCACCGGTTGCAAGATGAAGATCAGATTTCATGTCATGATCGTTGATATGCATATGACCTATATACGGACTGAATGCATCATACCATTCACCCGGATCTGTATCAGTCAGACATGCATGTGCATAATCTAGACAGATATACACATTGTTATGCCCCTTGAGGTTATTTACCAGATCAACGATAGGCTTTGGGCTTTTCTCAAATGTATTCTCAATATATATATGAATATCCTTATACTTGTCTGAGAGCTCTGACATATATTCACTCATGCCGTCAAGCCATATCCTGTTGTACTCATCGGTATCAAGCCCTGCCAGTCTTCCGGTATGAAATACCACTCCTTTGCAATTCAGTCTGCTCGCGATGTCCATGGACTGCTCAACAAGTTCCCTGCTTCTTTTTCTAATAACAGAGTCGGTGCTGATCATCGCTATATCATAGAATACGCCATGCAGAGTATCTCTGGTCTTATCCCTATCAAGATCTTCATAGAATCTGATCCTCTTATCAGTCTCATCCTTGTCTTCATATACATAAGGCCAGAAAAAATCATTATATTCAAATGCCGTATTATATTCCTGTGAAAGCGACAGACATCTGTCCATATCGCTTATATCAGGTATTATCGACCATCGTCCCTTCATTGTGCGTGCCTTCTTCCTTATTGAGTTTTACTACACTGAAGATCTCTATCTTGTTGCTCTTTCCCTTAAGCGGTATCTCGCCTACGGATTCAGCCTCTATCCTTCCCTTCAGTTTATTGTATACATCTTCACTTATAAGTATCTGTCCAGCCTTGGCATTGCTCTCAAGTCTTGCCGATGTATTTACCGTATCACCGATAGCTGTATAGTCCATTCTGAAATCACAGCCTATATTTCCAACGATGGCAGGACCACAGTTGACACCGACACCGAACTTTATCGTTCTTCCAAACTTCTCTTCAAGCTGCTTTTCGAGCTTCTCAGCACCTCTGCTTATATCCCATGCGGTAGCGACAGCCTGATACACATAGTCATCGAGATCAAAAGGAGCATTGAATATAGCCATTGCAGCATCACCGATAAACTTATCAAGTGTTCCGTTATGACTTAGCACACAGTCCGTAACGTGTTTAAGATATTCGTTTAATATCTCAACGACCTGCTCAGGTTCGAGCAGCTCGGACATGGATGTAAATCCTCTTATATCTACAAATAAGACAGCTATGTCTCTCTTCTCACCGCCAAGATGAAGTTCAAAATCTCCGGTGTGCGAAAGCTCATCAACAACCTGAGGAGCGACATATTTCTTGAACACATCGAGTGTATGTCTTCTTCTAATACGTTCTACTACATACTTTTCAAATATGAAGTAAATATCAGCAAGTATCAGAAACAGGATCACATATGCGCACTGGATATATACTCCCTTGCCTGCCAGAAATCTTCCGACAAGAAGATAAACAGCAGAAATCACCAGCGAAACGATAACGATGACAGACGGTCCCTTTTTTCTAAGAAGCAGGGCAAATAATGCAGCGATCAGTGCGGTTATGAAAGCCATCTCCAGACGGTTGAGAGCCAGCAGTGTCTTTGACTGCATGTATGCCTGTATGATGTTCGCATGGATCTCGACACCGTACATTGTCCTTCCTCTGTCTGAGGCAGGCTGGTATGAATCCTGAAATCCCGGAGCATATGCGCCGACCATTACGATAGCATCCTTAAAGGCACTCATCGGCACCTTATCTGAAAGGACTGCTCTGAGCGATACTTCACTGTACTCTCCGGATTCTCCCGAATACAGGAATCTGAACTGACCTACAGAATTTGTCGGCGGCTCATTTACTCTGTTTCCATGTTTTTCCTGATATGTTCTGTATACAGCAAACGCAAGGCTCTCGTGTACATCTCCGGCTTTGTCCTTAAGCTCTGCGGGAACACTTATCTTGTTCATGGAATGACGCACATATCCATCGTTCGCTATACAGGCATTGGTAAAGCCTGAATACGCTGCTTCATTTAAGGAGTCATAAGGCATCTCGATATCAGCGACATGCTCGGTATTGTAGAAACGTCTTCCCTTGCTGTCAGTCTCAAGCTGACCCCTATAAACGATATTGGTCCCGACTATTACATTTCTTCCTTCTTTTGATGCAGCGGCTGCAAGAGCGTCATCGTCCTCTTCATTGAGCTGATCGGTAAGTATGAAATCCAAGCCCACTACCGAAGGAGCATTCTCTTCATCCTCATAGAGCTTGTCCACAAGCTCTGCGAGCTTTCCTCTTGACCAGACAGTGAAATTGCCGTATTCATTCAGAGTCTCTTCATCTATTCCTATGATGACGATTCTCGGATCTGTACCGTTAAGTCTCGAATATATATGGTCGGTGATATATGTGTCTACGGAATACAGCGGATCAAGAAATGACATCAGCGCCATGAACAGTGCTGCAGCAATAACACATATGGTGTAAACATGTTTCTTCATTTTAGTATGATCATTCCTTCATTAGTTCAAAAGCTTCTCTGAATACTTTTCCTATGGAATCATGTATCACAAGATCAGCTCTTCTGTCTGCGCTGGTTTCACTCTTGTTAATAAGTATGAGATTGTTTCCTCTGAAGTAATCGATCAGTCCCGCTGCAGGATAAACGATGAGGGATGTTCCGCCGATTATCAGAGTGTCAGCTTTTGCGATCGCATTTACGGAGTTGCTTATTATCTCCTGGTCAAGTCCTTCCTCATATAAGACAACATCGGGTTTTACCCTTCCGCCGCATTTCTTGCACACGGGGATTCCTTCTGACTCGAGAACATACTTCTCATCATAGAATTCACCGCATGTCATGCAGTAGTTTCTAAGTACCGAACCATGAAGTTCATAGACAGTCTTTGAACCTGCTGCCTGATGAAGTCCGTCGATGTTCTGCGTAACGACCGCTTTTAACTTTCCCATCTTTTCAAGTTCGGCCAGCACTTTGTGAGCATCGTTTGGCTTTGCATCGGGATAGATAAGCTTATCTTTATAAAATTCAAAAAACTCTTCAGGATATCTTACAAAGAATGTATGTGATACGAGCTGCTCGGGTGTGAAATTGATCTTAAGCTTTTCATTCCACAATCCGTTCGAGCTTCTGAAATCAGGTATGTTAGACTCGGTGCTTACTCCCGCACCGCCAAAGAAGACTATGTTGTCGCTTTCCTTAAGAATCTTCGCCAGTTCTTTGATCTCTTCACTCATAGTGTGTAACCTCCAATCCCAATAAATAAGCAAGGCACCATCTTACGATGATGCCTGATCGCCAAAGTTAAAGCAACGGCTCATCCGTTACTGTATATTTTAAACTTTGCATTGTATCCGTGTCTAGCGCGATTTTCTTCAAGATCGGCAAGTTTTGCCTCGATCCTGCTCTTTACCATCTCGCTTATCTGCTTTGTTGTCATATTTGAATACTCTTCAAAATATATAGGCTCAAGGAAGCATACCTGGGTCGTGACCTTTTTAAGAGTATTAAAATCAAAAACAAGATGCGAATCATATATAGCGACCGGAACTATAGGTGCCTCGGCAGACTTGGCACATTTAAATGCGCCGGGTCTGAATTCCTGCAGGACGTTTCCGTTCTGATCGTAACCGCCTTCAGGAAAATATATATATTTTCTTCCCCTTTTTACCTCCTCAGTAAGCTGCAGCAGTTCTCCGTACTGCTGCTTTAGGTTGTTTCTCTCAAGGCGCTTGCCTCTCATAACACGAACAATCTGATTAGCCAGCAAGACCTTGCTTCGTTCAGCATCCATAACAACTGAGCACGGCTGTTCGTGAACCGACATGATCCCCAGTGCGTCATATCTTCCCTGATGGTTCGAATACATGATATATCCGCCTTCTTTCGGCAGGTTTTCAGATCCGCTTCCGATAGTGCGGATCCTTCCTCGTCTCTGAAGCGTAAAACACAGGCTCCTTACCAGCTTGTAACATGCTTTTTCATCGTATCTGTCAGCATGATTATACATGTAATTGGCCATCAGTATGTAGTATAGGATTATCGGGATCGAAAATCCCACAACATAATAAAATCTAAGCATAAACACTCCCTCGATAGGTTATATACCAATCCACAAATAATTATAAATAAAGCATTCTGCTTTTGCAAACCACATGAAGTAGTATGCTATATTACATCAAAGGATATATAATAATGATATGGCCAACGAATATTTCAAGGAAGCTCTGCACAACTTCACATCAGACTATGCATACGGCTCTCAGATAAGGCATCTTTATGATCAGGGATTAAGTATCGAAAGGATCAAGGAAAAGCTCGATTATCCGACTCCTATTGAAACCGTTTATGAATATCTAAAAAAGTATCTGATCGATTCAAGGATAATCGTCTTTAACGAATCCGATATACCGTCATCTACTAAGGCTTCTTCATATACGGTGGAATACGACTCACTGGGAAGGAAATCGTTCAGACTGCAAAAAGAACGGGGCAAAGATATGAATGATCTTGTGACCCGTTCCTATTTAGGTGATATTACTGCTATTCCCGATATACTAAACTGCTATGCTCATGTAGATCTTTCGATCGCATCAAAAAACAGCGATATCCTTGATTCGAAGCTTAAAGATTACTGCTGTACCATGCCGTTTCCTAAAAAGCCCTGCTATATACGTTTAAATCCTTCTCTGCTTGATATAGTAAATACTCTGTACAAGGCAGGTCTGTGGCACGATGTGATGATCTCCCCCAAGGAAGGGATAAGATACTCTTTATAAGCATCCGTTTGCTTTCAGATATTCAAAGAATCCTTCAAGGCCTTCCTTAAGATCACTGTATGTGGCTTCAAAGTCTCCGGTATACCAAGGATCTGCCACATCTCTTCCCGAATCGGCGAATGTCATAAGCTTATAAATCTTGCCGTCGGGATCTCCTCCAGCTATGCGCTCCATGTTTCTGATATTGTAGGTATCCATTCCTATCAGATAATCATAGTATTCGTAATCAGATCTTGTCATCTGTCTAGCTCTGTGAGGAACAAGAGGTATTCCGACCTGTCTGAGTTTGCTCACCGTACCGTAATGAGGCGGGTTGCCGATCTCTTCTCTGCTGGTTGCTGCCGAGTCTATCTCAAACAGATCCTCTAATCCTTTCTGCTTTACAATATGTGCCATCATACTCTGGCCCATTGTACTCCTACAGATGTTGCCGTGGCAGACAAATAAGACTTTTATCATTTCATAAATCCTTTCAAAATGCTTTGATTTGCGCTTGTTTGCGCCGATTTATCAAGGCTTTTCGATGTCACGATTTTTATACATAGATCGTGACAAATGGCAAATCCTTGCAAAGTGTAGCAAATCTTGGCCTTCAAACGTAGTCAAAATCGTAGTAAATCTGAATATGTTTACTACCGCAGGTTCATTTCCGTGGGTGCATTTTGCACCGAATTTCAATCAGGTTCTGTAATCCTCTGTTCACTGTATTTATATCCGTCCGGGATACGGATATACGCCCTGATATGTTCGTCAACAGGACGTTCTATAATTTCCGACCTGTTGTTAACATTCCCTTCTGCCACGAGGATGAATCCCTCACGCATTTCAACTATGATCCCGATATGATCGTGCTCCCGGTTTTCAAATACGCGGTCATAAAGGACTATGTCACCCGGTTTTACCGCAAACTCTTCTCCGCCTTTATGATACTCGATCCCGGAATCCCCCATGGCAAATTCTTCCCACGCGATACATCCTGCAAGATGACAGGTTTTGCACCCGCTCGGACGGATAGGGATTTCGAATCCCGCTTTCACGCAGCAATAATACACAAATGCCGCGCACCAGAGTCTGTCTGCTTCGTCTACAGTCCACCCCGGGAAAAACTGAACTATCGGTTCCAGATTTGATCTTTCCCCTTCCGCAAAACCATGAAACGGAATCTGTGCCAGCGCCATAGCGACACTTGCCAGTTGTTTTCCTGTTGCCTCAAGTCCAAGCACGATCTCATAATACAGATAATCGCCTGTATAGGCGCTTTTCGCATTGTTCTTTTTCCTGTCGTACAGCCGAAACCCAACCGACTCATAATTCTTCGGTGCGGCCAGATTACTGTTGGTGCAGACAATGATTCTTTTCAGCCCATCGTATTCTTTAATTCTGCGGATAGCCTCTTCCAGTTGCTTGCGGCCGTAGCCCTGTCCTTTATACTTTTCTCTGATCCCGTTATGTCCGATCTCGACATATTCGGGGCGATTGCGGGGATCCCAGGTGACAAAACCTATCGGTTCTCCGTCAATACATGTGACCAGCCCATACTTATCAGCAATCTCAGGATTATCGTAAAAGAAATCATCTGATTCCTTCCAGTTGCTATCCCAAATGCATTGATTTCGCTTATCATATGAATAGGCGTCACACAATATATCGTATATGGTTCCTCTCGGAAAATCCGTTATCTTCTTGAATTCCGGCATACGTATCTATATATCCTTTCCGATTACAGCATCCGTATTTTATCTTTCGTCAAACGTAGTTTTTTGGTAGTCAGCACATGTAGCCTCGGCAAGATATGCCCGCAAATGCGTCATTCTGCAAGGCCTTATAGGAGGGTCTGCTGCGTGGTGCCGTGGCACACGAATAATACTTTTATCATGTCTTTGTTTCTCTCTTTCTTCCTTGTGATGATCCCTGAATCATATGGAGCAGGGTACGATTTATATTCCAAATGCCTCCAGCGCCTGATCCCAGTATTTTTCAGGAACATATCTCCAGTCTACCTTGCCTTCTTCAATCTCACATAATTCACAAGCTTTTGAGAGAACCATAAACTGAGATATATCTTTCCCTCGTAATACTGCTTTAACAACCCTGTACCATCCGGGAGCCTGCATAGATAAGTTTTCCTCATCCATCTCCTGAATGGTCTTTTCTACGTCATAAGCAAGTGAGTAAAACTCGGTGTGCCATGTTCCTTCGCTTGCCAATAGCATCATAAACTGTGCCTTCCCGCCGCTTTTAAGCGGATTTCCGACCGATCCGGGATTAACTACCCTTTTTTGGTTACGAACATACTTTGTCTGAATATGAAAGTGAGCGCAGATTGTTAATTCCGTTTCTAATCTTTCTGTCAGAGCATCAATATAATCATAATCCTCTCGAAGACTCTCATTAACCTTAAACGGCGAACCATGGCAGATCACAAAAGGAGGCATGTCATCATATTGCATGGTCTTTGAAATCGGCATGTTTTCAAATTCTTTAATCTGAGCCTCTGTAAGATGAGTATATGAATACTGCAGCATACCAGACCCTGATGTTCCCGTCTGCCATATCCAGTCATCATGCTTGCCGTTTTTGTGATCAATCCAATAGTTTTCCTTGTTTCCCCTTATAAAAGTGCAGGGATAGTCCTGCTTAAGTTTTGTCAGGCATTCCAATGTCCGTTCGGGATAAGCCAGTTCACCAACATAATCCCCTAAAAACAGGTACTCTTCAGCGCCGAGACTCTTTGCCTCATCTATACATCTTTCCAAGGCAATATGATTGCTATGGATGTCAGCCATAACTGCTATTCTCATTCTGTCTGTACCGCCTTTATCATAATCATTTCCATAATCAGGATATACTCACATTTTCCGATCAGGCTCTACCTTTCACCAAATCCCGCATACGGTATATGCTTTATAAGACATGCTGCAGCGTCTTTAATATCTTCAGGATCAGGTTCTTCCCCTTCACGCATGCAACACTCGAATTCGTCGACTATGTTCTCGATCAGCACCATATCTATGAAAAGCTGCAGTTTTGAAAGCATTTCATCAGGAAGATAAGTTTCGCTCCTGTATCCGGCTAACACCGTATCAAAATAGCCTTTCATGTACTCCATGCGTTTTTCAGGATTTGGCTCATTTTGATACCATCCTGTTCCATGGATCCAGAGATTTGCCAGATCAAACATATACCAGCAATACATGCAGTTATCAAAATCAAATACCGTGATATCCCCGGTATTCATGTCGATATGATAGTTTCCGTCACTGAAATCGAAATGAACAAGACCGTAAACTTCCGCATTCACAGGAAGCTTACCAAATATTTCTATCCGTTCCTTTATTGCTCTTTTCAATCCTTCATATTCATCAGATATCAGAGCATCGATATACTCACGATTGTATTTATCAAAATACTCCGTCCTTTTATTTACTGGCTTGTATTCCTTTGAGAGCCTGTGAATCGTGCCCAGTGCTTTTCCGGTATTATAGAAGTACTCTTCAAGAGGAGCGCCCTGTCTGTATCTGTATCCATTGTCTGAGATCAGCATTCCTTTGGCAAAAGAAAACAGCATCACAAAATACTCCTGTTTGTCCAAAGAAAAAGTTTCCACAAGATTTCCGTTTAAAGAAGGGATCACATCTACTACTGGAGCTCCCACTTCTTTAAGATAATGCACAAACTCTGCCTCAGCCAGATAATCCTGTGCTCTTCTGTCTCCAAGTACTGAAAGCCTTAATACATATTCAGGCTCCCCGTTCTTTGTGCATACATAAACAAGATTACGCCCGCCATCGTGGCCGGGCGCCTTGTTAAATTCATATTCCTTTAAGTCATACAGACTCTTTGAGTTTTCCAGATATTCGTCCAATAAAGCTTTCCTATGTTACTTACCTTGCCATATATGCATACAGCGTTACCCATTTGTTCTCTTCGCCAACATTTCCTGCTTTAAAAGCGGGTACGCTTTTAGATGCCGTCAGAACATATCTCCCATTTTCGAGTTTATGCTCATCAAGTACTTTATAGCCTGCCTGCATTGCCTCACAGTCCGGCTCACACCCTAACACCCTTAAAGCGTACATGATCATGTGTGCTCCGATCTTGATCGGATCAGGCGGATAGAATGTTCCTAACATCACGTCCACCATAGGCGTTTTCATATCATCCATCCTATAGAAAATGTTACGCTTTGTAAAGTAATGCACCAGAGCATCAGCGCATTCTGGTCTGTACCCCTCAAGCTGCAGCTGTGCAGCCAGCAAAAGGTATTCCACCGTCAGCCTTGCGCAGCTCTTATGCGGTTTCCTTGGATCGTTGATCTTTTTGTTGGTACTGATGCAGCCGAAACCGCCATCATCCTTGATCAGTTTAAGAACTGAATCGATCTCATTCTTAACGATATCTTCAGAATAGTATCCCAGCTTTACAAGGTTTCTGAGAAGCAGCGGTTCACCGCAAAGCATCTTAAAACCTGTGCTCTCAATCAGAGCAAAAACTTCATCGTCGATATCGCTGCCGATATCGTCTCTTGTCAATCCCCATTCGGCAACAGCCATGATCGCATCATACTTGTCCCAGGGCTTGTCTTTTTTAAGCTTCTTTATTCCCCGTTCGTAAACTTTACTCTGAAGCAGTATATTTTTGCAAGCGATGACGCTTTCATCGTCTTCAGGTAATCTCTCATATTCAATAAGCGTTCTGAGCCTTACTTCAGGGTTTGTTTCTTCCAACAGCCATTCAAAAACAGATTTATCCATCTTAAAGCCCTCCCGCCTATAAAGCCGAACCGCTCTTACGAACGGGTATGCATATCTCACTGACATAGTCGCGTGAAGACGGATCTCCCGGCAGATAGTTTTCTATGTCAATATCCGGAATGAGTTCATAATCCGATACGGGAAGCCATTCCTTGTATATTTTATCCCACATATCCTGAATTGCTTTAGGCATCGGTCCCACGCATTTAAATACGGCCCATGTATATTCCGGCAGATGCATGATCTTAAAGCCTTCGGGAACACCTTCTATATCTGATGCCCTGCAGCCTATGCCATAGTTAAATTCATCTCCACCCGTTTTCTGCTGGGAACATATTCCCAGATATCCCGGAATCTTTCTGAGGTTCTCATCAGCGTAATACTCATCCCAAAACTCAGGGATCTGTGTTTCGCTTGTTTCAACGTCAAAAATCTTTTCATGAACCAGCAGGTCCATTTCTTCCCATTTTTCAATCCTGTACTCCATGATCTGTCCTCCTTCTATAACCATTCGGACGGTATACCGGCTCATGAATTTGACAGGACTTCCCTTCTTTGCCTGCATAGGTGAAACGCCGTGATATCTTGTGAATGCCTTTGTGAAGCTTTCAGGTGTCTCATATCCGTATTTCAATGCGATATCAATTACTTTTTCATCCCCGTTTACAAGTTCCGCGCCTGCCTGTGAAAGACGTCTTTTGCGCAGATAATCTGTCGGTGATATTCCCGTAAGCATGGAAAATGCTCTGTGAAAATGAAAAACCGAAAGATTAACATTTTTTGATATATCCTCAAGTGTAATGCGTTCAGTAAGATGATCTTCCATGTATTCTATAGCGTTATTGATCGTCTTTATCCAATCCATCGGTATCCCTCCTTTCACATATGATTATAGATTTTTAAATGAGTATAATCCTGTCCGGACTTGCTTTGTTTTGTCTGGTTTATTTCAGAACTTGCTGTCATGGTGTACAAATTCTAATTGCTGTTCTTTTTTACCTCATCCATCTCGGCTATCATTTCATCGAGCGGACGATACTCACCGCCCCACCATTCGAAAACATGCATTCCTTCATCTTCGAGTACGGATTCTTTTAATGTCATATGTATCCCGAGCTGTTTAAGCAGTCCCTCTCTGTCAACAGCCTGATAATCAAACGGAAGCAGTTTGCAGAACTCTTTATAGGAAACACCGCAGACGACCATGTGCACACCAAGTGATGCGATCGCACCCAGGCATCTTTCACAGGGAGCACAGCTGGTATATAGAACCGCCTTTTCCAGTATCTCATCTGAATACTTATTGGCACACTTATGAACCAGGTTAAACTCCGCATGTCCGAATATATGCTTACTGTAGTCAGCGGTATTCTCCGCTTCTTCCAGTATTTTCCCATCATGAACAAGCACGGCGCCGAAAGTATCAAATCCCTTCTTGCCTGCGCTGATTGCTAATTCATAGCATCTTCTAATGTACTTCTCATGATCACCATTCATTTAATATCTCCTCTTATGTCTGTTGAAATTGCCTTAAATAGATCACATTGTTGTCGGGATCATAAAAGCTCATATTTACAGCACCCCAAGGACGTCTGGTCGGCGGTTCTATGATCTTTACTCCAAGCATCTGCACCTTCCTGAATTCTTCTTCAATATCATCAACCGTAAATGCCAGGCAGATATTCTGGTTCTGATTATTCTTAACGGTCCCGTCATTATAAACAGTCAGAGTAGTCCCTTGAGATATGATAAACTGATGGGTATCATCATCACTGTTATTATCTATACCCAACAGTTTCTTATAAAATTGAGCCAGTTTACGCACATCATTTGTCAGCAGGCATACCTCTCCAATGGTCATTATATTTACCTCTCATTTGTAACGCTTAAACAACACCGAAACATCGTCTTTTCCCAATCCGCATTTTGAATAGAAACCCTCATTGTATTCTATAGACATCAACTGGATTACGGAAATACTTTTCTTTTTCAATATTTCTTCCAGCTCACTGATCAGCGCTTTACCTGTTCCGGTTTTCTTTTTTTCGGGAATAACGAACAATTCGGAGATATAATAAAAGTCCTCTTCTGCATAGGGATCTATGTATCCCAACAGACCGCCTACTATCTGTCCGTTTTCTATTGCCGCCAGACCGAGTGCCTCGAAATTTCCCATTATGGCTTTTACTCTTCTGATCGCCCTTTCTCTGTTCCAGTTCTCATTCCAGGGCTCTTCAAAATACGATTCAGCCATTGCCTTCGCAAGTCCTTCATAGTCTTTTTCATCAACTATCCTATATTCCATACACTCTCCATGATCCTGGATCTGTGCTATACATGAGCAACATTATCTTTTGAATAGAACACCAAACCGTTATCCTGTTTGATCTGCCTGTATCCCAGTTTTGAATAGAAAGCATTCGTCCTGATATTCCACACAGGGGTATCCAGTGTAAACTCTTTTGCTGCCGGATACATTGTTTCTATCTCATTCATCATAAAAGATCCGTAGCCTTTACGAAAATGCTCCGGTGCAACAAAGATCCTTCCAATGTTCAAAACATCGTTTTTCAAAAAGAGTATCGCTCCACCGACGATCAATCCTTCATCTGTCAGTTTATACAGATGCCCCTGTCTTGCCATTTTTGTATGAAACGGCACTGACATATATCCCGCTGGTCCGCCAGGTGATGAAGCTCCGACTGAAATATCACTGTCAAATGCACGCTTCGATATACCGTTTAGTGTAAGCGCATCAGAAGTACCTGCCTTTAATAACTTTAAACTCATAGGCCACACCTACCTGCAAGCTAAGTAAACATCCATGCTCTCACCGTCTGTTTCAAAGCATGGTATCACTCCGTTTGTCACCTGTTCCAGGCCGTTGGTTCTCATGAAATCATTCAGAGTATGATAAGCTCCGGGAATTGTAACAAACGGATTATCATACGGTCTGTCGATATGGATCGCAACATATTTATGATCAGGCTGTTTCCTGATATTCATTCCCTCAGGGCTTACCCCTTCAGGCAGTATCAGCGCAGCCGTATATCCATGCATGTTAAAGACATTGACCTGCTCCTGTGAAAGATTGGGGAAGTCCCATCCGATCACTCTAGGATTATCGATACCGTTTTCTTCTGCTATCTTGTACATGTAACTGATCGCATCATTTTCCGGCTCTGTACTTATCACTGTATGCTCTATGTAACGGAAGGCATCAACTTCTTCTACTCGCAGGTCTGAGTACGCATTACTGCGTTTATCCATCTCCTCCCTGAAAAGATTATCCAGGGAACAGTTAAAGATCTTGCATATCTCAAGTGCCTTATCCATTTCCGGATTTGTTGCATCCATTTCCCATTTAGAGATCGTCTGACGGCTTACGTTTAGTTTTTCAGCCAGAGTCTCCTGCGTCATATTTGCGCTGAGCTGACGTAAATACTGAAGATTCTTTCCAAAACTCATATCTATTCTCCTTTTCATCCGTATCTGCTGTTTAAATTTCTGCCACGCGTTGCAAATACAGATTACTAGATCAGTTCAATCATCTCCACCAACCCGCAAGTGCTTTTATTGTAGGTTTCGCAACTATATGTTGCGCACATTATCTGATTCTATTATTGTAGGGAAAAAGCATCCTGCCATTTGTTCAGCCAGTAAAGCTGGCCATCGATAAAGCCTTCATCTATACAGTCAACTCCATATATCTCAAGTATTGTAGCCTGTAGCTGAAAATGCCTGATCCCTACCCAGTACAAAAAAGAGTCAATCTCTTCACGACTGAGCTTATGATTGTCTAAATAGCCTGTAATAAACTTCTGATATACTTCATTGGTCAGTTTAATTTCTTCCTGCCTTAGATTAAAATAATCCGTCATGTCACACATGACCATTACATCAAACATAAAAGGAGCCCGACACGCAGTATCAAAGTCCACAAGATAGATCTGTCCGTCCTTATTCTGCAACAGGTTTCCTCTGTGTAGATCACCATGACATATCCCCCGGGGAAGATTTTTAACTCTATCCCACAGACGATCACCCAGCTCTTCATACTCTGCAATACGGGGATATTTCTTTTGACGAAGGAAATGCAGATATCGGCCTATGAAAAATTCTTTGTCATGTAAGACAGGCTCAACAGGATAATTTTCCATAAGCTGATGAAACCTTGCTACCAGTTCACCGACTTCAGACGCACAGTTTTCAAGTTCTGGCTCGTCTCCGTCAATGAATTCCATGAGAATGATCAGTTTTTTCTCACCTTCGGTTTCTGTTTCAAAAACCGTATCTTTACTTTTAGTCAGTATGATCTTAGGCACCAAAAATCCCTTTTCCTCAAGGTATCTCATAATGGAAACCGACTGTCTTGCAGTGTTAAAGAAAGCGGAACCAATAACTTTTAGAAGATATTTATCCTTACCGTTTACAACATATGTATGACCGCCACCTTCCCTTAGCAGTTCCAAAGAAGAGTTCTCTATTCCATAATACTCTGCCAGTATATTTTGAAGCATTCTTTCATCCATGATCGTATCTCTCTTAAATAGTTCTTAACCTAATTCAAAGTACAATCTCATAATACAGATAATCACCCATATAAGCATTACAGCTCTTTATTTATCTTTCTGTTAACAAGTGCTTCTATTCCCGATTCAGTCTGATCCACGCCAGGATTCTGGTTTGTCATTACCACAGCTGTCTCTCCCGTAACGTAATTTAGCTTTAACATACTCTGTCCGTTTTCACCCCAGCCGCGTGAAGTGATCTCATTCTCACCGCTCATAAACACGCCAAGACCGACCCAAGAATAATTTTTTGCCGGCTTTGCCATCTCGCGTGCTGAGCTTTCTTTAAGCATAGGACTCTTCCCGTTAAAGGCTTTAATATATTCCCTGGCAATCATCAGAAGTTCTTTTGGAGTAGACCACAGACCCGATGCCGCAAGATCCGGGACCTGAGGATACTTTCCTAAAATAGGCATGCCATTTTCATCATAACCTGTGGCAAGTTTGAATTCCTTTTCGTATTCTTCCAGATTTTTCAGTGAAGCAAAAAACGTGCGCTTCAAATCTAACGGCTGAAAAACATTTTCTTTGGCAAAGACCTCAAAAGACTTTTGCGTAATGTCTTCGATCAGCATCTGTAAAACACAATACCCTGCGTCAGAGTATTCAAATTCTGTTCCCGGCGTTTTTTCTTCGCGCGCGGGTCTGTTATTGTATGATGTTTTTCCATCAAGGATATCGATCAGACCGATCTGGGGATCATTTCTTCTTAGTCCGTAAAATCCATCCTCTGAATCGATTATTCCAGCCGTGTGAGTTAAAAGAGACCGTACGGTCGCTTCACTCTCTCTTCCGTCAAGTGTTCGCAGTTTCCATCGGCTAAGATAGTTATTAGCAGGTTCATCGATGTTAATCAAATCCAGCTCACATATCCTCATAATGCATAACGCTGTAATAAACTTTGAAATAGAACAGGCCGGAAAAACAGTGTTTTCATCAACCGCAATGTTTTCTTCTTTATCCGCAAGACCGGCATATTCTACTGAAATACTTTCAGACGAATCCAGATATGCACTGCTTATTCCAATAAATCGTTCTTTAATTGTTTTTATGTTTTCTTTTTCCATGTCTTTCCCCCTTTTGTTTCTTTGCATATACCCAAAATCAAAACAGAAATATGTTTAAAAATGGGGTTTAGGTCTCCCTAAACCCCATGGCATAATTCTAACATATTTTCTTACAATTTCAGCTATGTCTGTCCTATTTCCTTTTAAGATAATGTCCATAGACACGTTTGCACTGATATCCTATATTTTTGTAAAACTCATTTCCTCCGCCTGTCATTATTTCAGCCCCGAGAGGTCTGAGTATGCTGTCATGATGGGAAAGCGCAGCGGCCGCAAGACCCTTATGCTGGTGTTCCGGTACGGTACAGAGCGGTTCCATGTAAGCTAATCTTATCTGAGGACACCACCACATGCCAGAAAAGCAGACATAATCATCATTCTCATCTGCTATGATAGTAGTATATTCATATGTAGCATGAGGAGCGGGCGCTATAGTAGCACCCAGTACATTCTGGTAAAGTTCAAAAGAACTTCTCCCATCGTTCTTTGCCGGGATATCCCAGTCCTTAAACTCACCAAGTTCCCATTTATTAAATCCGTCCCAGAGACATTTTGCTGTCTTTAAAGGATCTGATGTTGCCGGATCCACGAAATGATATCCAGCCGGAAGCGGATATTCAAGTTTTCCAGATCTAAAGTCAAAATAGTATTCAGCTTCTTCATAATCAAGCTCATAGCCCAGTTCTTTTGCTGCTTCTATCAGAGCACTCTGACCTGATATAAGTACCAGTTCTATGGGATCTTCAAACTTTGGATAAGATGTTTGGGCATACTCGATCATCTCTTTTGCAAGATACTCATATCCTGGACGAAGCACAAAGTAAAGCGATGTGACAGGATGCTCGTAGAAAACAAAGGCAACCGGCTTTTCACCATCAAACCAGAAACGGTTCAATCGAAGAAAATCCTTATCCATCCACGGAGATGTTACTGCATACTCAAAGAACGGTTCGGCAGGACCGTTGCTCTCTTCATGGTTATATACTTCTGTCATAAGCTTATATACAAGCTCTATATCTGTAAGGATCTGAAACTGCTTTGTTCTGATCATTTTCTCCCCCAATATCTATTACTTATTCAGGTGAAAACTCTATTGCATCACCTGCCGGTGCAAATTCCATGATATCGTCATCACCGTCTGATGATTCTGTTACAGGAATGAATCCTTTGATCGCTAATACAGTCTCTTCATATCTGCTCATCATCAGATCATGCTTATCATGTATAAAATCACTGTCATTATTATCAGCAGCCTCTTCCATTTTTGCTGCCATATCTGAAAGCTCAAGCGCACCTATCATTTTTGAAGAGCTCTTTAAAGAATGAACAAATATCGCATAATCATGCCAGTTTTCTGATTCGTAATTGTTCTTAAGCTCTCTTTCCTTCTCTTTTTTGCTCTGTACATAATCAGTAAGCATAGAACGATAGAAGGCTTCATCGTTCTGACAGAACTTAAGCCCTGTTTCAGGATCGATCCCCGCATCACAGAGAACGGAGAAATCACTCTTATCTGAATCTGCTGGTTTGATAGCTTCACTGACTTTATTTAAAACCCGTTTTACCTTGTCTTTGGGAAGATGCTTTATCAGCATCTTTTCTAGAGCACTTGCATCGATCGGCTTAGTTATATAGTCACTGAATCCTTCTGATATATATCGCTCTTTTGCACCTTTTACAGCATCAGCCGTCAGGCATATGACAGGTGATCTGCTGCTTAAGCCGCCATCGGTTTCACGAATGAGATGCAGAGCCTGTGTTCCGTCCATCTTGGGCATGCGCTGATCCATAAGTATCAGGTCATATTCCTTATTCTTTGCCATCTCGACTGCATCAGCACCGCTTGTAGCAGTATCGACGATCATTTCGGTACTCTTTAAAAGATTTACGACTACCGTAAGATTTATCTTTGTATCGTCAACCACAAGGATATGTGCATCTGGTGCACGGAAGGATTCATGATATGATTCAGCCTCCTGCATGAAGGCTTCAAATCGCATCTGGAAATCACCTATAGGTGTATCCGAGATTATCTTTTGCGGGATAGTAACGCTAAATACTGAGCCCTTTCCGTATTCGCTCTCTACAGAGATATTTCCGTTCATCATTTCAAGAAGACGCTGGGTTATTACAAGACCGAGACCGGTTCCTTCCACGGTGCTGTTATGCTCCATTTCAAGACGCTGGAACTTGGTAAAGAGTTTCTCAAGATCATCTTCTTTTATACCGATACCGGTATCGCTTACAGAAATTTTGAGCAAAAGTCCTCTGCCATCCAGTTTTGTTCCGTTAACGGTAAGTTTGACACTACCTTTTGGCGTATATTTGACCGCATTGTTTAAAAGGTTGGTCAGGATCTGACGTATACGGACCTCATCACCGCTGAGTTCGTTAGGAAGCGACTCATCGATCTCTATTTTAAAATCCAGTCCCTTCTCCTGTGATTTAAACAGTATCATGTTGTTCAGATCATTAAGAAGTGAACATAGCTGGTAAGGAGCTGCAACTATGTCAAGCTGTCCTGCTTCGATCTTTGAGAAATCAAGTATGTCATTAACGATCGCAAGAAGATTGTTTCCGGCTTTTTTTACATCCGAGGCATAAACGCCGATATTCTTTAATGATTCCTTTAACTGGGCATCTGAGAGTTCCTGTGCATTCTTGTCCTCTCTTAGGATCATCTCATTCATGCCAAGAACCGCATTGATAGGTGTTCTTATCTCATGGGACATATTTGCAAGGAATTCACTCTTTGCATGACTGGCACTTTCCGCGCGAACTTTTTCTTCAAACAGTTCTCCATGCATACGCACAAAAGGTCTGACTGTAAACAAAGAAAGAAGGGCGGCAACAAGCAGAGAAATCAAAAGTATTATGATATAACTGAAGACCGTCGAACGGGTCTGTGACGACAACTGTCCTTCAAACCATTCAACGGAGAAATCCACAGCGATTATGCCCGCAACATTTCCGTCAGAATCAAAAACAGGACTGTATGCACTGTAGAATTCACCCCACTGATCCGTATAGGGAATCTCATCAACTGCAGCTGTTCCCTTTCCGGCTTTCGCAAGTGCTTCGGTATATTCAACACTGTCTCCGTAGCTGGCCGGAGTGATCTGATCAAGGTCCATGGTAAAGATGAAATTACCCGGTGTTTCTTCCTTGATGCTGTATACATACTCAAGTTCAACATTATCCCTGAATACAGCAAGTGTTCTGTATACATCCTTGTATTTACCGCTGCCGACACTTTCTTTTGTGATATCCTTTAAGACATCACCGTTAACAGAGCCTGCTGCACAGTTTGCTATATCGAGCATTCGCTGCTGTATGGCCTTTCTGATACCTATCCTTGCCCTGTAAATAGATACCGAGCAGAAAAGAATGCTGGATATCAGAAGAATGCACTCTACCATCAATATGATCTTGGTGGAAAGACTGTTCCTAGATTTCAAAATATACCCCCGTAGTATGTCAGATAAACTTATATCTCATATCCGTATATCTGTGTTCCTTGTCTTTAAATCCCAGTTTCTTATATATCGGATAACCTTCTTTCGTTGCACTGAGATCTATTCTTCCAAGTCCGTGCTCTCTGCCGTATTCAACTAGATTTTTCATCAGAGTCGAGCATAGGCCCTTTCCTCTGTATTCAGGCATCGTATAAACACTTAGGACTTCTCCGTACAGACCATTTAGAAGAATTGAGTTTGCCGGCATCTCAATAATATGAAGATATGCAACGGAAACGATCTTTTCACCATCCCTTGCGACAAAAGCTACCAGTTCCGTATTAAGCTTTCTTTCAAAATAATCCGGCAGCTGCTTCTCCATGCTCTCTTTTTCTATATCAGAAACAGATCCGAAGTCATCGATCATGTATGCGATCCTCATACGTATTAGCTCATCGATATCCTTCTTGTCTGCTGTATCAAATACTATGCTCATCATATTTTCTCCATGCTCATGCTTGCATTGCTGTATTTGGGATCACCTGTTACCTCACGTTCGAACCATGAAGCAGGTCTGTAGTTTTTAGCACTTTCCTCATCAGGAAATTCGACTTCAGCTATTACCCGTCCTTCAAACATATCCTCAAAGACATCAAGTTCTATCTTTACTTCTTCATATTTGATCATTTGCCTGAGGATGTCATGATCATTAAGATAATCCATGGTATATGCATCCTCATTCAGGGGGATAAGATACCTTTTCTTTTTTATAACATTCCCTTCTGCCTTAGATAAAAGGTGATCATAGGATTCCTTATCAAGCGGCATGTTATATTCAACCTGTCCTATCTCGCCTTCATTCTGAGAGTGGGCTCCCTTATAGGTCATGTAATAGATGTCATCCTCTCTTCTTACACGGATCGCCGGATGAACATTAAGATATGCCTGTTCTATCATGTGATAACGATAAATCGAAAGATCATCAGGAAGTCTGCTCACCAGAAATTTCTTTTCTATCTCAACACCCATTAATCTTCTCCTTTATATCTTATCTTATGCGAATATACTAACGGCGCCTGTCCTTACCCGTTTCTTTATAGTATCGCTCCTTGTCTGAATACATCATCTTTTCAGCGGCTTTAATGATATCATATATATCTTTTCCTTCTCCGATATCGTAGCCTAAGGAAGCGATCCTGTCATTCTCCTTAAGAATGACTCCGAGTTTTTTCATTGTCTCTGTAAACGCTTCTATACCAGCATCTTTAACTATGCAGACAAACTCATCTCCGCTTATCCTGCATACGGTTCCTTCAGGTACTGCATCCTTAAGAAGATTTGCCACTTTTTGTATCAGCCTGTCACCTGCTTCGTGTCCCTGGTTGTCATTCACGGCTTTAAGTGAGTTCACATCTGCAAAAGCAACACCCACCAGTTTCTCATCCATACAGCTGTTGATGATCATCTGATAAGCCCTGCGGTTCTTTAATCCGGTCAGCATATCATTTTCCGATATCTCACTGTACATTTTTGCATCCGCCACGGCCTCCGCGATTATCTTGGATTCCAGTACCGCATATACGACATTCATTGAGATCGCCGCTCCGAGATATCCGAATCCCACATTGGAATCCACATGAAGCATTACAGTTGCCATTAAAGGGACTGCAACGATCAGTACGACAAAGAACTTACTCCTTATCCTGAATGATCTGTACTTGAATATATAGAATACGCACATTAGCAAAAAGCTCAAAGAACAGAACGTTCCCCGATAGGCATGCCAGGGTCCCGGTGTAAAATATCCGTTTGATATCGTAAAGAGTTTACCCGTTATCGTGCCTATTATATAAAACAGTATATCGATTGAACAAAGTACCGTTACTACATATGCCATTTTCTTTGTAATGTGTCTGACGCTTTCTTCAACCAGATAATAAATATAGTACGAATACGTCATAGTTAACAGATCGACTAAAGCATATCCCGTAAAGGCTAATATCAGATTTAATACCGACAGATTCTTATTTCCATCCAGAATGTATATAAGCATCTCTATACCAAGACCGACAAATACAAACCACATGCAAATACGAAAAAGCCTAGTCGGTTTTAATACTTCCTTGGGAACCTCATACAGGCCTATGATAATAACGATTATGAACAGTGCCGCAACAAAATCTGTTGCTATAAGGGTAGCATTCATATAAACCTCTTTATAATGATTTTTGCAGAATGTTACATTTATTTTATTCTACTTGAAACAGCGCTTTTCATCAACTCAGTATTGTATATCGATAATGCATTTTTTCGTTTCGTCTACACCCTTGCATGGACATGACAGCATCAAAAAACATATAAAAAAGATCCAGTTAACTCCTGGATCTTTAAGCAGGATACGGGAGTCGAACCCGCCTATCCAGCTTGGGAAGCTGGCGCCCTACCGATAGACTAATCCTGCATTATGCGTGATGATGATCACTTATAGAAGTATATCATCTATCACACATTTTCTCAAGCTCATCAGACTCCTACCATATCGTGAAAAAGTACCCCGCAAGAGGCGAAAGCACTATCATTATCACCGAGAATGTAAATGATGATATCGATATGAGAGTTGCTCTCTGCTGCGACGGGAACATATCCTGAAGTTTCGCATCCGTTCTTATCTGAAGCGCATCATCAGCCATTGCTGCTATGAAACCTCCGATCACCATGAATATGACACTTGCTGTGTGTTCGAGAAGCACTCCCGATAAGACACCGAATGTGCATACAACAAATATCCTTGCATATTTTACATGCTTGGCTTTAAGTATCAGCTTTGCTCCTATGACGCCGCCTATCTGCATTACAAAAAGTGCGAGTCCTAAAAGTGTATTGGATATGCCTGCAGTGTTAAGTTTGCTCTGGAGGAAGAACAACAGAAGTATATCTATCGCTCCGACAAACGAATTTGCAAACATAAGCTTTGTCGCCTTGCGGTTATCGATAAGAAATCTTATGCTCTCACCAAAGTATCCGCCTATCTTTTTCATAACCGTTTTAAATATATTCTTGTTTTCAGTATTATTCTTCTGACACACGGCTTCTATTCCCGTTGCATCAACTTCCACAAGTGTAAATGTGATCAGAAGTGTCACAAAACAGGTCGCAGCACTGATAAGATATGATATCCTGTATCCCAGAAACAGTGCGATCCCGGCACACATCGTTGATATTCCGGTGGCCACTCTGTATATTATCGACTGGTTTGAGAAGTATCTCTCATATCTTTTTTCCTCTCCGACAATCTTTAATGAATCATATGCCAGCGCATCAGCTGAACCCGATGCGAAGTTATAGGCAAGCGCATGTCCAGCTATCGACATGCAGACCATTGCAAATCCTCCGGAAAACGCCATCACTATATCCGCAATGACCCCGCACAGGTTGCTCACGATCAGCATCTTCTTTCTTCCGTATACATCCGCCAGTACGCCGGATGGTATCTCAAATATAAGGCTCGTGATATGAAATATGGTTTCGGCAAATCCGATCTGAACAAGTGAAAAGCCTCTGGATGCAAGAATTGCCACCCAGGCTCCGGTGATCGAAAGATTTCCGAGCACCGAAGTTATATATAAAGTATTTATCTGTTTTCTAATTTTGAACATAAAAAAACCTCCTTTACATGTCTGCGATAAATCGCCTTTAGCAACATGATTAAGGAGATAATGCGTTAACAAATATCACTGAAAAATGGGCGCACTATCCCCTTAGGGAAGTACATAGTAACCATTAGTCAATTGAATATTTGTCATCTTCCAGTACATAACTGATACCTTTCACTTGTTTTTGACATTGTATATAAAAATCTGTCTGATGTCAAGCATTCCAGAACATATCAAGTTCTCTTGATATCGTATCGATATTCACTCTCTTTATGTTATGCCATTCCCTGGGGAAGAGTTCCTTGTACGAACCATAGCCGAAACGGTAATCAAGCAGTGCCACTATTCCGGTATCCTCGTGAGTCCTTATCACGCGTCCGGCAGCCTGGAGCACCTTGTTGAAACCAGGATATATGTATGCATATTTCATTCCTTCACCGTCTATATCATCAAAGTATTTCTTTATGAGCTCATTCTCGTCGCAGACCATTGGTATTCCGGTACCGACTATGATCGATCCGATAAGACTGTCACCCTGAAGATCTATGCCTTCGGAAAATATACCGCCCAGCACGCAGAATCCTAAAAGACTGCTTGTTTCATCAATATCATCCGATGCAGAAAACCTTGCAAGAAAATCCTCTCTTTCCTCTTCACTCATGCGATCATTTTGTATAAGAAGTCTGATATCACTCTCCCCGTAGCGATCGATGTATGCATTGAATACATTATCGAGGAAACTGTAGGAAGGAAAGAATACCATGTATCTGCCGAAGTGAGCCGACACTATCTCATGGATATAGCCTGCTATCTTTTCATACTGTGCTTTTGTACGTTCTGTATATCTGGTTGTCACTCCGTCAGCAAGATACAAGCCTCTCTTATCCGGATCAAATGTGGATCTGGCATAGACTTCATAATCAGTCTCATCTCCGCCAAGAAGGCTCTTGTAATACTGTATGGGGAGCAGTGTCGCAGAAAACAGGATGGAGCTTACTCCCTTTCTCATGCATTCGCTTAAGTTTCCGGAAGGGTCCACACAAAACAGTCTTACGATAAATTCATCCCTGTTTCTTGATCCGTAGATGATATACTTATCATCCATGAGTTCATATATATAAAGAAAATGCGATATCTCAAAATAAAACTCGAGAACCTCTTCCCTTACAGGAGAGGGCTGTTCGTTTTCCAGAAAATGCATCAGTCTGTCATAGAGTCGTTCAACGCTTCTTATAAGAGAAGATATGTCATTAAATGTCTTATAACCGTTCTGAGACTCGTCAAGCTCTTTTCTAAGCTTAAGCATCTCCTTGTTGCAGCTTTCAAGTCTTCTTGAAAGAGTAGCATCCATTCCCTTTACGGCTCTTTTGATCTTTAGGATATGTTCCTTGTTAAGATCACCACTGTACATATTTCTTCCGCGATCCACAAGATTATGGGCCTCGTCTATAAGAAAGATGCTTTCAGGCTGCTTGCCGTCCGCAAAGAATCTTTTAAGAGATACATGCGGATCGAAAAGATAATTATAGTCACATATGATGGCATCGCAGAACAGACTTATATCGAGAGCAAACTCAAACGGACATATGCTGTACTTTAGCGCATACTCTTCAATCGTTTCTCTGTCATAGTCCTCTTCGTTTGTCAGAAGGTCAAACATTGCATCATTGACTCTGTCAAAGTGCCCCTTTGCATAAGGACAGGCATCGGGATTGCATATGCGTTCCTCCATAAAGCATATCTTGTCCTTGGCTGTCAGGATGATGCTCTTGAACCTGAGACCGTTTTTTCGCATAAGTTCTATGGTATCACTGGCTACGGTACGGGTGATGGTCTTGGCAGTAAGGTAGAACATCCTTTGCGCCTTGCCTTCTCCTATAGCCTTTACTGACGGAAATACTGTAGCAATGGTCTTGCCCACACCTGTGGGTGCCTCCAAAAACAGTTTCTTTGTATGAACGATGGTATGATATACATGAGTGACAAGTTCCTTTTGTCCTTCACGGTAATCATAGGGAAAAGATGCAGACTTGATGGATGCATCCCTTTTTATCTTCCAGTCCTGCTCCATATCCACCCATTTCATGTATTCTTTCATGAGTGATTCAAACCACTGCTCAAGTTCGGCAAAGAAATAGGTATGATTGAATCTTTTTATCTCTTCCGTATCCATGTTCACATATGTCATCTGGACTTCGATGTTTAAAAGTCCGTTCTGTTTCGCATATATAAATGCATAGCACTTGGCCTGAGCTAAATGAACAGGATCGGGATATTCCATCTTATCTAAATGTCTGTATGTGCCCTTTATCTCATCAATGATGGTTATTTCGTCATCGATTATCCCGTCCGCTCTTCCGTCTACGGTAACTGATGTCATATCTATGTTAAGAGGATTGTCCGCCGACGTTTCTATCATATCCGATATGCGACTGTTATCGATATATGTGTATGAGAGCGGAACCTCCGATCTGTAGTTTCCTCCCATCGATCTTTGGATCTTTCGATGAAGTCTTCCGCCTTCCTGCATAGCCGTAACCGCATCATGTGCTATTCTGTTGTCTATGTCCCCCTCTCTTAGCAAAAACTCCACCAGAGCACGGACGGATATCTGAACGTTACGCATAATGATATTATATTACACATTAAATGAACTTGCTAACATATAAAAACGGCCTTCCTGTTCGGAAGACCGCTAAGTGCTTAAACAACTTTCAGTTTAAATCTCTGTATCTCTTTTTCAGTGTTAACTTTTTCTATCATGGCTCCAAGACCTCTAAGCTTCTCATCAAAGTCCTCATAGCCTCTTTCGATGTACTTGATATCCTCTACAGTCGTATATCCTTCAGCAGCAAGTCCTGCAAGAACAAGTGCTGCTCCGGCTCTCAGATCGGGAGCGGATATTGATGCACCGGTATACTTGTCTACTCCGTCTATTATCGCAACGCTGCCCTCAACCTTTATGTTGGCACCCATGCGCGTAAGTTCATCGACATATCTGAATCTGTTCTCAAACAGACTCTCCGTTACTATGCTGGTTCCTTTTGAAAGACCGAGCGCAACCGTTATCTGCGGCTGCATATCCGTCGGAAATCCGGGATAGGGAAGAGTATTAACATGAGTATGTCCGAGTCTCTTTGAAGCAACGACTCTGACAGCTTCATCGGATTCCTCTATCTCGCATCCTATTTCCAAAAGCTTTGAGCTTATTGATTCCAGATGCTTAGGGATTACATTCTTTACTGTAACATCACCCTTGGTGATAGCTGCGGCAAACATGAATGTTCCGGCTTCGATCTGATCAGGGATTATAGCATAATCGGTTCCATGAAGCTTGGGCACACCCTTGATACGGATAACATCCGTACCGGCACCTCTTACGCTTGCTCCCATTCTGTTAAGGAAGTTGGCAACATCAACAACATGAGGCTCTTTTGCCGCATTTTCGATTATGGTCCTGCCTTCAGCTAAAACCGCTGCCATCATAACATTGATGGTCGCTCCTACAGAAACCTTATCCAGATATATATGACCGCTGTGCAGTTTCTCTGCCTTAGCGATTATGATTCCGTGGCTTATCTCAACCTTTGCTCCCAGAGCCCTGAATCCTTTGATATGAAGATCGATAGGTCTGCTGCCTATGTTGCAGCCGCCGGGTAGAGCAACCTCAGCTTCATTATACTTTCCAAGCAGTGCGCCTATCAGATAATATGAGGCTCTGATCTTCTTTATAGATTCATCGTCTATGGTCTGTATTCTTATATTGGAAGCATTGATCTTTACGGTATGTCTGTCAATACGCTCCACGATGACACCGATGCTTTCCATTGCCTGGATCATAACATTGGTATCTCTCACATCAGGAACATTTTCTATCAATACCGTCTCATCAGTCATGGTGGCTGCTGCAAGTATAGCCAGAGCGGCATTCTTTGCCCCGCCTATCTCTACCTCGCCAACAAGCGGCGAGCCACCTTTGATCACATATTGTTCCATATTAACCTCTTGGTTTTATCTATATATAGTATACCGAAAATTCAATCATCTAAATATTGTATTCAAATAAATACAACCTAGTTTAGTATACACGCATCTGCATGATTTGTAAACCGAACATCAATTCAGATACTTGAGCGGGTTGACTGCGGTGCCGTTTACCCTGATCTCAAAGTGCAGGTGAGGGCCCGTACTTACGCCGGAGTTACCGCTGAGAGCTATCTTGTCTCCCTGACGTACCGTCTGGCCGACACTTACAAGAACCTTGCTCAGATGTCCGTATCTTGTCTCTTTACCGTCCGGATGCTGGATATATACAACATATCCGTATCCCTTCGCCCAGCCGGCCTTGGTAACCTTACCGCCCGATGAAGCCATGACAGTTGATCCCTTTGCGATCGCCCAGTCTACACCCTGGTGATTGCTTGACGCACCTCTTGTAGGAGCATTTCTTCTTCCGAATGTAGAAGACAAACGTCCTCCGGAAACAGGCTTGATATATGTAGGAGGTATCTTTGTTCCGCGCTCCACGATCTTGGGAATCGCTTCAAGAAGTACCTCTTCCTTTATCACTTCTCTGCTTATCTCCTTGTCGTTGAGATAATTGATCTGAGCAACGATGTTTCTATGACCCGCACTCGGCTCCTGTCTTGTGACACGATCGGTCGTATACCATTCGTCATTTTCGATATACTGAACTTCCGCGTCATAGTCTTCTTCTATATATTCCTGTTCCACTCTGTTTATTGACAGCGGCGGTTCGGGATTTGTGATTATTATCTCCTGTCCGACCCTTATCATTGAGTTTTCATCCTCAATGGCATCATTAAGGGATATTATCTTTTCCATGGGGATATCCATAGCCATCGATATGCCAGAAAGCGTATCGCCTGACTGAACCTCATAGACGACATTCTTGTCCTGACTGGCTGTTATTCCCTCTATGGCCGTATCTACATTTTCGAGCTGACTTTCTGCCACATATGCATCGACTATCTCGATCTGATTGTCGAAAGCAAGGCTTAATAGGCCGTAGTCATAATCATCAAAACTCTTTTTTTCCTGCTCGCTTTCCTCGTTTGAAAGAGCTTCAACGCACAGCTTCTCAAATCCTGCGCCATTTAATGTTGCAGGAGTGTTATTATCCTCTTCAGCCTCGGATTTTTCTACTATGGCTGCGGTGAGAGCATTCAGTTCTCTGTCATGATCCTTTTCAAGAGATACACTGTATTCATGATCAATATCATATTTATCCACAGCCGCCTGCAAAACGCTCTTTACATCGTCAACGGTGGCAAGATTTACGGTATATGTACCGATCTTTACGGTATAGGCAGGCTTCAAGCCCTCATGTACACTGCCTGACAGCTTATTTACCATATTTTCGAGCACGGTCTTTTCGGAATCTGTCTCGCCGAACATGACCTCGCTGCCTTCGGTGCTTACTGAAGCCTCGACAAACATAAAGGCATCAGAATTAGATGCAACCTTTCGTCTTGCATCTATTAACAGTTTGTCAATATCTGTCTGCTTTCCTACCGTGCCGACATATTCATTGTTGAGAAAAACTTTGAAGATATTGTTTCCTTCAGACTTGATCTTTTGATACTGAGGAATGAATATTATATTAAGAAAAATCACTAAAAAGGACATTTTGAGCATGACTGCTCTTGTCCTTTTGTAGTGTTTGGTAATAAATCTCATAATAACTTGTTAGAAAATTCCCATTGTATGGAGCACAAGCACTGCAAGGATGATGATATCCAATGCAAAGTTAACAACTCCGAGTACAACCGGCAGTTTTGAACCGTCTTTTCCTGCGCTTTCTATATATCCCCTTATAGCTTTTGTCTGATCCGCAAGGCTGTCATCAACCGCGGCCTGAACATTTCTGTATACTTTGACATTTTCAGTATGGATAGCTTCATGAACATCATCAAACTGGGCATCCAGATAGGTCTGGTCCATAGCGGGAGCTTCGCCCTTTACAACATCACCGCTTGCCTGCTTGATAGCTTCAAGTCCGTCTGCCACAACCTGCTTGATTGTTTCGGTTGCCTCGGCACTAGCCTGCTTGATGTTCTCTGTTGCTTCAACAGATGCCTGCTTTATAGTCTCGGTAGCTTCTGCACTTGCCTGCTTGATGCTTTCAACATTCTCAGTTGAAGACTGCTTCATGCCCTCTATGCCGCTGTCGCATGCTTCCTTAACGGATTCGGCAGCTTTTGTAAGGCTCTCTATACTGTCATTTGCTTTTCCACTTACAGAAGAAACCGCATCATCGGATGCTCTCTTTACGGATGCAACCGCATCATCAGCTGAACGCTTAAGCGAATCGATCGCTTCTTCTGAAGAAGCCTTCATTCCAGATGCATTCTCCGAATTTGCTTTTACAGCCTCGAGTACGCTGTCGGAATTTGTCTTAAGTGCCGCTACAATCTCTTCCGTAGAGCTCTTTGTTGCTGCTATTGCCTTTTCAGATGCTCTCATGGATGCTGCCATGATCTCTTCTGAATCGATCGCGGGTGCTGCTTCCTTTGAAGGCATGCTTCCCGCTTCCGTAAGCATATCACTAACTTTGGAAGCCGATTCGATGTTCTTTAGGTTTACCTGCTTCATCTCCTGAAGGAGTTCCTCATAGCTTGCAAGCTGATCCTTAAGGCGCTGGCTCTCTCTTGCTTCGGCAGCAGAGTTGGCATTGATCATATCATTTGCCACTGTTTTTTGTGCAAGTTTGTCAATAAAAGTATCCATAGCTTCCTCCATTTAGTAATTTTTACTATATATTCATAGTCTGTTCATAATTTATTCATAAATGCTAATTATAATCAACTTATAAGGTTGATACAGACTATAGGTAATTTTTTCATAATAGCCCGGGTGCCGCGAGGTATCCGGGCACTCCTCATTTTATGGGCATTTAAAAGTCGTCATCTTCAAGCGCTCTGATCTCATCATTCAGTGCAAGCATCCTTGCATCAAGATCAGATACCATGCGCGCACATTCCTTTAACTCGTTCTTGATATGCTCAGGTGCATTTCCCTCGAACTTGTAGTGGATCTTGTGCTCCAAACTTGCCCAGAAATCCATGGCTACGGTCCTTATCTGAATCTCGACTTTCGCATTTACCATCTTGTCCGACAAAAAGATAGGCACGGTCACCAGCATATGATAACTCTTATATCCGCTCTCCTTGGGATTCTTGATGTAGTCCTTGATAGATAAGACCTTTATATCATTCTGATTTCCGATCATCTCGGCTACTCTGTATATATCCGATGTGAATGAACATATGACTCTGATTCCGGCAATGTCATTGACGTGCTCAACCATGTTTTCAATGGTAGATTCATATCCCTTCTTCTTGAGCTTTTTGACTATGCTCTCGGAAGTCTTCATTCTTGCCTTGATATGCTCTATCGGATTATAACGATGAACCTGCTGAAATTCATCGTTTAGTATCTCCAGTTTGGTCCCTATCTCTTTAAGGGCCGAATTGTATACCAAAGTAACCTCCATCCAGCTGTCTATAGGATCAGGTTCTCTGTTTGAATTACTACCCATCTGCTTCCTTCCGTATTAAATCTCCCCAAAGATTTATTATACCATAACACAGACTATCGCTCAAGTTTACGCCTACTCGTCATATCCGTTCGGGTTGTTCTTCTGCCATCTCCATGAGTCGGCACACATCTCTTTTATTCCTCTTTGAGCTTTCCATCCGAGTTCTTTCTCAGCCTTTGAGGAATCTGCATAGCATGTGTCTATGTCTCCCGCTCTTCTCGGCTTGATCACATACGGGATCTTAACGCCTGTTGCCTCTTCGAAATTCTTTACGATATCAAGAACGGAATAACCCTGTCCCGTACCTAGATTGTATATAGACAGACCCGAACCTTTAACAAGCTTTTTTAGAGCCTTTACATGACCGAGTGCAAGATCCACAACGTGGATATAGTCTCTGACTCCGGTACCGTCATGTGTATCGTAGTCATTGCCGAATACTCCCAGCTCCTTAAGTCTGCCGACTGCAACCTGTGTTACATACGGCATGAGATTGTTCGGTATTCCGTTGGGATTCTCGCCTATGGTTCCTGATTCATGCGCACCTATCGGATTGAAGTATCTGAGTAAAACAGCATTCCATTCCTTGTCGGCTATGCACTGATCCATCATGATCTGCTCTATCATGGATTTGGTCCATCCGTAAGGATTGGTACATGTACCCTTCGGACACTCTTCGGTTATCGGAACAAATGCAGGTGTTCCGTATACAGTCGCCGATGATGAAAAGATGATGTTCTTGCATGAGTGTTCATTCATGCTCTTTAAAAGATTAATGGTTCCCGAAATATTATTCTCATAATACAAAAGAGGCTTTTCAACCGATTCGCCTACGGCTTTAAGACCCGCGAAATGTATGACGGCTTCGATTTTCTCCTCATCAAATATCTTATCGAGAGCTGCCTTGTCCAAAATATCCGCCTCATAAAAAACAGGTCTCAATCCCGTGATATTTTCAATCCTGTCAACAACCTTTCTGTCGGAATTGCTCAGATTGTCAATTATCACTACATCATGACCCTCGTTTAAAAGCTCAACCACTGTGTGGCTTCCTATATATCCTGTTCCCCCCGTTACAAGTATCTTCATATTCTCTCCTTTATACGCGAAAGAGGATGTTTCCATCCTCTTTATGACTGTGTTGTATTATTCTGCTATTTCCACAATTCATCGGGATATTCGCCTGCAGCCTTGAGCTTTTTGAAGCTCTCGACAACAAACGGCTTGTCTTCCTTGTATGTAACGCCGAACCATTTATCCGGACTGTTGAGCACCTTTACCGTAGCTCTGTTTGACTTGATGATGACATCCACTTCCGTCGGTATCAGACACTCAGCTTTCATCGGATCATTCTTTACCTTTTCCCTGTAGAACAGATCCATTGCCTTTTCAAACTCATCAAACAGTCCAGGCTTAAATCCCCACATGTTCATTGAAACAGGTGTCTTTACATCTATCGCAACCGGATTGTTTCCATCTGCATCGGTATATGCTGCACCTTCTGCTGTCTTTATGAGGTTCTTCTGCTCAACTATGTCTGTGAGCATGCTGTTTTCATCAACCTTGCAGACACCTCTTGTGACGCTTCCCTTCTCGGTGAGAGTGTTGCCAAGTTCATAAGATACCATGGCATACTTGTCATCCTGATCAGCAGTTTCAGAAAGGAAATCATACATTATCTGATATCCGTGCTTGCCGTAATAATCATCTGCATTGATGACCATGAACGGCCCCTTTACGACATCCCTGCATCTTAGTATGGCATGTGTGGTTCCCCAGGGTTTTACTCTTCCCTCTGGGATCACAAAGTTTGCGGGCACGTTATCGATGTCCTGAAAAACATACTCGACCTGCATGTGCCTTGAAACAGCATCACCCACACACTCCCTAAAGTCTGCTTCCATCTCTTTCTTTATGATAAATACGACTTTTTCAAAGCCTGCTGCCTTTGCATCGTATATAGAAAAATCGATTATCTTATGCCCCCTGTCATCCACGGGATCCATCTGCTTCAAACCGCCGTAACGACTGCCCATTCCGGCTGCCAGAATAACCAATACGGGTTTATCCATAGCTTCTCCTTTCAGTACGTTTTCGTAAAAACAATTATAGCATTTATCGGTTGTATTTGTCTATCTTGCCTTTTCATGCTATATTACTTCGTATGGAAGAAACAGATCTTAAAGAGAGTATAAATCTCGTTAAAAAATACAATAAGATGACACCCAAGGAACGCGACCAGATAAAGCGTCAGCGCTTCTATGCAATGGTCTCGTTTGCAAGGAAGCATAACCCGCTTTATGCCAAACTTTATGAGAATCTGGGTGTTAATTTTTTCATGCGCGACGTACCGTATGTCGAGCGTGATTTTCTGCTGTCCAACAAGGATATCTGGGAAAGCGATGAAGTCATCCCTTCTTTTATCCCGCAGGCTATAAACACAGTCAGATCATTTACATTTCCCTCTGATTACAGACGCTTTCTGCTCCACGGTTCAAGATATGTGATAATCTCATCCTCTGACGGGGCGCTGCAGCAGGCAGCCTGGTCAAAGACTACAACGGTGCTGTCTGTCTTTTTGCCGATAGAAGAGATGACAAAACAGTTAAATGAGCTGCGCCCTGCCTTTTTATGGGCATATCCCTCTACACTGGAAAAACTTTTGGAACAGAAAAAGCTGGGCAATCTTACCATCAAGCCCGTACTCATTATCGCAGGCGGAGAAGCTTTAGCGGATGAGCTGAGAGCATCTTTAATAGATGAATTTGAAGGTACTGTTCAGGCAACTTATTCAAGCGCTGAGTTCGGAACAGTTGCTTCGGAATGTCAGATGGGACATTTGCATGTAAACGATGACTGGATAATACTTGAGCAGGCGGATGCAAAAGGCAAGCCATGTGCTGAAGGGCAAAAGCCGGAAAAGATCTTAGTCACAAACATGTACAAGACAGACTTTCCGGTTATAAGGATGACTCTGCCCGACAATATAAGATTTCATGACAAGGCATGTCCATGCGGGAACCCGTCGCCCTGGATAAGCATTACATCAGCCAAGGATGACACAATACTGTTTAAGACGGGAAGCGAAACAAACGTTACGATCCATACCGATGAGTTCTCGGACATATTAAAAGACATATCCGGACTCAATGGATATCAGATAGTATTATATGCAAACAATAACATTTCACTTCGTATGGATGTTGAGAGCGAAGATATGAGAGGTATCATATTCCTTCAGGCAGAACAGACTATACGTCGTTTTCTAAAAGAAAAGGGCGTAACCGCTTCCGCCATAACAATGGACGCGGATACTCCCTTAAGAAACGAACAAAACGGCAAATTAAAGAATATACTGGACTGCCGTCCGTAGATCATGAGATCTTTCCGTTTAATATATCATCGATGACACTGTTTACGTGTTGTCTGCTTTCTATAGTGACGCTTTTTATACCGAGACTCTCAGCAGTATCGGTATTTTCTTTTCTGTCATCTAAAAACAGGCATTCCTTTGGATCCAGATCATATCTTTTAAGCAGTGTCTCATATATATCCCTGTCAGGCTTTACCTGATGCACCTCATATGATACCAGGCGTCCGTCAAGATCATCCATGAACGCTGCATCTTTGGTATGCATCTCAAAGAGGTACTTTGAGTAATTGCTGAGAAGATATATCCTGTAACCTTTTTCCTTAAGGATATGTATCTTCTCCCATACTTCAGGCCTCGGGATGTTCATCCTCTCGCCATGGATAATGAATTCCTTTATGTTTTCCTTATATTCGGGATAACGCTTTCCAAACTCTGTTATAAGATCATCCCTTGATATGGTATCAGCATCATGCATCACCCAGAGTTCATCTTCTAGCATCGTTGTTCCAAGCTGTATTGCTTTTTCTCTGTCAAGTCCAGTATCTACAAGCGCATCTATCCATCTGTATTCCATCAGGACATTTCCAACATCAAAAATAATATTTCTTATCATAACTATTTCAAAAATCCGTTCACTATTTCTTCTTCAGCTTCTTCTTCAGTAAGTCCGAGAGTCATCAGCTTTATAAGCTGTTCTCCTGCGATCTTTCCTATCGCTGCTTCATGCACAAGACTCGCATCAACATTCGCCGCGGTAAGTTCCGGTATCGCAGTAACTATCGCCTCATCCATGAGTATGGCATCACACTCCGAATGACCCGCACATTTATTGTTTCCGCTTATTGCAGCAAAAAACTTCTGCTTTGACTTTCCTCTCGCTACAGATCTTGATACAACGTTTGTACTGCAGTCTATTCCGTCAAGCTGTACATCAAAATCCGTTGATGCATACTGGGTGCCGTGAGTCATTATCTTTTCCTTCACGATAAATGTTGCTCTGTCGGCAAGTCTTCCCTTTGTCACTCTGCTTGTTGAATCTATTCCTTTTATCTGGGTTGTCTCCATCTCAAGGTAGGAATCCTCATCCATCTCGACCACAGTGGTTGGATTCATGATGTTCTCGCCGCTTCCGTCAGCTTCTCCGTAATGCTTTTCTATATATTTGACCTTTGCTCTCTTTCCCACATGGAAAGTATGTATTCCGTCATGACCAGATTCCTGGTCGCCGCAGTTGTGTATTCCGCATCCGGCAACTATCACGACATCAGCATCTTCACCGATATAGAAATCATTATAGACAAGATCGGTAAGACCGCTCTCGCTTATTATCACCGGTATATGAACGCTCTCATTCTTTGTACCCGGTGCAATGATGATGTCTATCCCCGGCTTGTCTGTTTTTGTGACAATGTCGATATTGGCTGTTGTATTTCTGCTTTGAAGTTTTCCGTTTGCGCGTATGTTGTATGCGCCTTCTGGTACTTCATGTATATCCGCTATCTCAGCTAAGAGATTCTTTGAGATACTATCCATAATCTATCCTACTTTCTGCGCAAGGACGCTGCATGTCCCCTCTGCCATAAGATCAGGCCAAACTTCTTCTTTTGTACCTGTCTGTTTTACTTTTCCTTCAGATATCACTATGATCTGATCGGCGATATTAAGTATCCTTTCCTGATGCGAAATGATAAGTATGGATCCGTTTATCTTTTCATGCATCTTTTCAAAAACCTTTATGAGACTATTAAAGCTCCACAGATCTATTCCTGCCTCAGGCTCGTCAAAGATCGAAAGCTTTGTGCTCCTTGCGATGATCATCGCGATCTCGATCCTTTTTAATTCTCCGCCTGAAAGTGACGCATTTACCTCTCTGTTGATATAGTCTCTTGCACACAGTCCTACCTCGGAAAGGATGTTGCAGGATTCTGCCACAGTCGTATTCTTTCCTGCTGCAAGTGATAAAAGATCCTTTACGGTTATTCCCTTAAACTTAACGGGTGTCTGAAATGCATAGCTTATTCCAAGTTTTGCCCTCTCGGTAACAGACATATCCGTGATATCCTGGCCGTCAAAAAGTATCTGGCCAGATGTCGGTTTGATTATTCCTGCTATTATCTTTGCAAGAGTCGATTTTCCGCCGCCGTTTGGTCCGGTTATTGCGATAAATCCCTCAGAGATATTAAGACTGACATCCTTTATTATCTCTTTTTCATCCTCTACTACATAGGATATATTTTTAAGTTCCAGCATTTTTAACTCCTATTTCTTCTTTCCCATCCTGTACCCCAGCGCGCATCCGCATCCGCCGCCTACGATATGAGTCAGCTGTGATACATTGTCATTTACAAATATTGCGTTTACTATCTCCTGACCTATATATAATACACATACGATTATTAGCGTGAGCGGTATCTTTCCGTTTTTGATATCCGTCATGGAAGAAAGGATTATGAAACAGAAAACTATTCCGCTAGCTCCAAGGAGCATTGCTCTAGGGAAAAAGAGATAATTTACAAGTCCCGTTATCAGTGCCGTGACCGCGATCATTATAAGCGTATTCTTGCTTCCGTACTTCTCTTCTATGCCGGGTCCAAGTAGCAAGAAAAACATCATATTTGATATATAATGCGAAAAATCTGCATGTCCCAAGACATGAGTGAACAGTCTTACATATGTCAGCGGATTAGCCGGTGAGGATCTGTATACGGAAAACAGAAGCTTGTTTGAATAACCCATCGTAATATATGAGAGTATCAGCGCGACAAGCGATATTCCCGCAAATGTCAAAATCACTGGTGAATTGTAATCTATGAGCTTTAACTTTTTCATCTGCTCCCTTTCAAATATCAACCCTTAAGCTTTGAGTAGCTCTCTTTATAAAACTCTCTTTCCTTCTTTGCGATGCGTCCCTTTATGGGTACGGCGTCTGCACACATGGCAAGCTTTGCTGCCATGCATCCCTTTTCGAGCACATACGCACAGGCCTCGGTATCGCTTTCAGATCCGCCGACGCAGATCGCTCCCTGACCTGCTATAAGAACCGCACTGTTATCCTTTAAACCTCTTGAGATAGCCGTCGGAGATTCAAAATGAGGCTTCTTTGACGGCTTTCCGACACACTTTATCGTCTCTCCGACTATCTGAGCCTGATCGTCTATATAGGGATCGAATCCCTCATAGGTCTTGCTTATATCAACGATATTGGGAAGGGTTACATGATAGATATTGCTTATCTGTCTGTTCTCATAGATCTTTGCATGTATGAGAGCTATCCTGTTCAGGTTTCTCTTAAACAGGCCCTTGGCTATAGGCTTCTTGTCGCCTGCCTTAAACCTGTATTCGTTGTCTCCGAGTACGAGAGTTATCTCATCACCTTCAATATGACTGATGCCGTAATCGACATAACCGTCCTTATTGATATCCTCTTCGAGCGCATCTTCTGTATCAGCGCCATCCTCATTTGTAGCACTGTCTGTGTTCTTTATCAGATCGGTTTTGGCAAATGAGTCAGTCATGCTCTCGTATTTGAACTTGCAGACCTGTTCCATCACGGAAGATATCTCGAATGCATTGTCAAAGTCCTCTCCCATGCACAGCACGCCGTGATTTCTAAGCAAAAGTGAAGAGCAGTCCTTTGATCTTTTGAGTTCCTTTTTCACCTTTCTTCTTAAGGCAGGAGAAGATGACATTCCATACCCTGCGCACGGAATCCTGTCACCCAGAAACTGCTTTTCCTCTTCGGTAAGCTCGATATCTATTCCCAGTATGCTGACAACGGAAGCATATGTCTGATGTGTATGTACAACAAAATTAACATCCGGTCTTGCCGCATAGACATCAGCATGTATCCCGCACTCCGAAGACGGCTTGATATCTCCCTCATACGTGCATTTCTTGATATTGACAACAACAATATCATCGGGCGTAAGACTCTCGTAAGCCTTTCCGCTGGGTGTTATAACAAACTGTTCGTCACTTATCCTGGCGCTTATGTTTCCCCAGGTTCGGACTATGAGCCCCTCTCTCAAGAGACGAAGCCCAGCCTCTATAACAAGTTTTTTTGCTTCCTGCAATTCGTATGCCATACCTTCTCCTTACAAAAGGAGTATGGCAAGCCATACTCCCGTAAACCCCATCTTAATGTTATCCTTCGGTAAAGAACTGTCCCTTGATGATGAATCCGACACCCATGGCAAGCGGTATTACCATGAGTAAGACATCAACAAGCGTTATGCCGTAGAACGTTATATTTATCACTAAAAGGATCGATAATAGCAGAAGCATAAGCACTATCAGAACCAGGACTCTTGTTAAGACACACGGCTTGACGAACATCGCTATCATGGCGATTATGAACAGGACTATCAGAATTCCTCCTGTGCTTACCGTATTTCCAAATCTGTAGAATCCGAAGTTTGATACATGCGCTGCCCTGAATACCATAAACAGTCCTACCAGCGCCAGAAGCGTACCTATCATTCTGTATCCGGCTTTTGTCATCTTTTTTCCCCTTTTATCTATTGTTACTGCTACAACGAAATTGTATCATGATTGCGTATTATTAGCAATTCATTGTTGCTGTTCAAGATATGAACGTCTTTTGTTCTCATACATATATTTGTCTGCTGTTTCAACATACTGTTCAAGAGTCAAATCGCCTGACGGATCCGTAATCAGGTGTCCGCAGCTAGCAGACAGCTTGTAGGGCAGTCTGAGCTCTTCACCGCGCTTTTCTATGGTGCTTATAAGTCTCTCGCACAGATAGTCTACATTCGGCTCTTCTTTCAGGGCACCGAAAATCAAAAACTCATCTCCGCCGTATCTGATCGCCACCCATTCCTTGGGGATGCACTCGTTAATGACAGTGCCTATGGTCCTTATTGCCATGTCTCCCTGTAAGTGTCCGAATGTATCATTGATATACTTTAATCTGTTGATATCAACAAATATGACAGCATCCTTTTCACTTCTCAAAAGATCATTCTCATAGCGCTTTTTTATCACGCTGTCATAGCCGTAGCGGTTATATAGCCCGGTGAGCGAATCCTTGACTGAAAGCTCTCTTAACCTTGTATTTACCTGATCAAGACGCATGATCTTTCTGTACTTTTCAAATGACTCTCCAAGCCTTGACATATATGCATAAAGGGATCTGTCCTCGACATGATCCATGACATCCTTCATGATCACATATCCGAATATGTTGTTCCTGCTGTGGAGAGAACTTATGACATATACATGTGATCCCTTTGAATTTTTGTAATGCGGTATCAGCTTTTGAACTTCAAAGTCATCTATTCCGTAAGCCTTATTCTTTGATAGCGCAACGACAACCTTCATAGATTTGCCGTATCCCATCTCCTTTAGGTCCGTATCGTCTGAATAGATGTTCTGAGCATATGCATGCTTTAAAACGATGGCAAAGCCGTCTCTTTCATACTCGTGATTTGATCTGAAGTATTCCTGCAGTACACTAGGAAGCTCCTCATAGCTCTTTGATCTGAACAGCGCATTCTCTATATCGATGCTTGTCCTTTCAAAGATAATGTTGTTTTCCGCTGTAAGGAAGTTTTCCTGTGCCAGTTTCTTTCTGGCTGACACGGCAGCCCCATCATGAGCGCATCCGCAGCTTTCTCCGATTATCAGTTTCGATATACTGTTTTTAGTAACGCACTCACCGCTCTCTGCCATCTCATAGATCGCCTCAGCGCTCCCGTATCCCATCTCCTCATACGGCTGGGACATGGTCGTTATAGACGGCGAATATGCTCTTGTGAGATACATGTTATCATATCCCGTGACTTTTATATCTTTCGGAATTGAATAACCCATATCCTCGAGCGTCGCGCATACAGCCATAGCTCCGACATCATTTGCACAGATGATCGCATCGGGAAGTCCTCTTTTATCACTCCCTATCTTTTTGGCTGCTTTTACGACAGCTTCATATTCCCAGTTGCAGTAGAAAACATCCTTGTCCTCAAGGCTTACCCCGTATTTTTCAAATACATCCCTGCAACCGTTAAGTCTCTCGTTTGATTCCGCATTGTCCCTATGACCTGCGATGAATGCTGCGCGCTTTATTTCATGCTCCTTAGCCAGATGCTCGCATATGATGCGCATGGACTCATAGTTATTGCACGAAACATAGCTGAGACCTTCCATGGGTGTTCCCACGCTGACGGCTCTTATTCTGTTTTTGACAAACTCGCTCCTTAATCTCTCTGCTTCTTTAGGCGAGCTTAAAGAGTCAGGTATGAATATCACTCCGTCATAGTCATCATAATCGGGCAGTCTGTGGATATTAAACTCCCCATCGTTATATTCAACACTCTCACGAAATGTCGAATACGTGAGAAAAAGGAAGACATCGATACCTCTTTGTCCGGTATAGGCTGTGATACCCTTCATGATATCGGTCAGCCCTCTGTTATACCAGCCGTTTGCTATAACCGCGATCTTTTTCTTCATGTCGCACCCCCTGCGATCAATCCGCTAATCCTCTAGTTTCAGATAAACATCTATATCCTCTGAAAGGCTTGCATACTCCCCCATCTGACTTTTAGCCTGTTCCATTGCTTTTTTATACTGTGCTGCCTTCTCGTTGCCTGCCTGTGAATAGCCCTTGTACAATAAACCGTTCTCATAATAATCACATATGGCATAGGGCACCACATAGTTCTTGTTGCTCTCAACAGTGACACCCAATGCTTCATTTATCTTTTTGTACTCGAGCATCCTCTGATATCCCGAAAAATCCATCTTTCTTAAAAGATCCTCGGGAGAGCTGACCTCATAATAGCTCGTCATTGCAGGAGTCGTTGCTACTATAAGTCCTCCGATATTTGAAACAAGTATTATTACCATGATCGTGATGGCGATGTAATACAGAACACCGGATCTTTTTTTATCATTCTTTTTCATTGTTGTATCCATCCTCCATCAGCAGTTTTCTTCTTGCTTCGCTCAGTTCCCAGAAATGCTCCATATCCTCATCACTTATATGAAAATATCCCTGAACAAGAACATCCACATGATCTGAAAGATCATTTATGTAGTTTACGGTCTTCTCATTATAGTAATGATCCTTATCCCATTCGGAAGACGGGTCCTTGTCTTTATGGATCCTCTCCACTATATCAGCAAGGCGGTTTATTGCCTCGCTTTCGTCCATATATGAATTCTCATTGAACAGATACTCGGTGTACTCAATAAAGCTCCAGTATGAACTGGATACCTCGATTATCTTGCGATAATCATCCATATGCTCGGAATAAGACAGCTTTTTTGCGCTGCTGTACATGTAAACAGCGACATAATCCCTTTCTTCAATGAGCTTATCAAGCGTTGCCACATATTCAGCTTTGTTCTTCGCAACCAGCTTTTCTTCGCGATACCTCTTTATCTGGTAATCGTTGCCAAGAAGGATAATAGTTATCGCGATTAGAGCGATCAGTACCGCAGCTATCGTGATCCTGGCAGTCATCTTATTAAATCGCCTGCTGTTTTCCATGACCTCATTTCTTGTAGAGTCATAGCGGGTCTTAAATTTCTTCATATCTCCCGTATGCTTTTTGGCAAAGCTGTTAACTTTACCGCAGGCAGGGCATATCTCATCCTCTATCCCGAGATTGTTTCCGCAAAATTCGCATTTCATCTTAAAGACATTCTCCTATCTGTATTCTTTCAGATGCTTTTTGGCATAAGCATCACAAGCATCGAGGCTTAAGTTTCCGTATTCATCGCATACTTCTTTTTTTACTTCCTCATATCTGTCCGGAGTGATCATAAGCCTGTTTGCTGCAATATCTTTCATTTCTGTAATATACGGACTGAGGCGTTCAGATTCATCATCATCAAGTCCGCGCTTTCCTTCTCCTATCTCATAGATATAGGACAGACACTCGTATGTCACAAGGCCGCCTCTGTTTTCATCCCATCCCTGTTTGTCGATCGTCTCACATATATCCGTCGCATAGTAATATGTGCAGTACGCCTCGAAAAAATCATAGTGCTGCCAGTCATAGATTCTGTGATCTTCAACTGTCCTCACATAATCTATGGTCTCATAAAGGCCTTCATAATCCTTATCTTCATACAGCTTGTCGAATTTGGGATAGTTTTCCTTCTTCCAGGTCACTTCGGCAAGGATATCCTCGCCGGAATGCAGATCGGCATCGGCTTTTTTTGCTTTGGATCTCAAATATACTGTCAGAATAATGGCAATGATACATATCATTACCATTACGACAATCGCTATCACTTTAACGATCCTGCCAAGACCTTTTGCATAATCCTCTCTGGCTTCATCATCGACAACATCGAGCTTGCTTCTTACCTCTTCAAGCTCATCCATGTATTTCTTTTCCGCGCCTTCAACGTTTATATATCCGCAGTACGGACAGCTTGTGGCGAGCGCTTCTATTTTGGCTCCGCAGTTTGGACATTTATGGAATTTTTCAGCCATCTGTCTTTTTCTCCTGATCTGTTATTTTGGCATCTTTCCCGGAACGTTTAAATATACATCTTCCTTCATATGGAAACCGCTGCCGATAATGACCTCGTTCATGTTCTGTTCTGTTACAGCGATCGGATCGAGCTTAACACACGGAACATCATACTTTTCGTCATTTATGGTAGTTACGTCCTCACCGGTTATCGGTTCATTCTTGACCAGTGATATGGTACACTCCGCAGCTCTTGTCGCAAGCTTTTCAACCGGCTTGTAAACCGTCATGACCTGCGTGCCCTCTACTATTCTCTGGCACGCTTCAAGATCGGCATCCTGACCTACTACCATTATCCTGTCTGCCATCCTGTTTTCAGAGAGTGCATGTACCACTCTTGTAGCAAGGTTGTCGTTTCCGCACATAATGGCATTGACACTCTCGATAAGATCAAGATTGTTATATACATATTCACCAGCAAGCTCCGCTCTCCAACCGTCGCAGTGCATGGTATCCACTATCTCGATCTGATTGTCGGCCATTACCTTTCCGAATCCTTCTTCGATCTGATTTACATTGTCATCTGTAAGAGGTCCTTCTAGCATTATGACCCTGCCCTGGGCCAGACCGTTTTCAACCAGAGTATTGCCCATCATGGTACCTACTTCATAGTTGTCAAACGATATGTAAAGATCTACATCGGCTTCATGTATCAGTCTGTCATAGGCAACAACCTTGATGCCTGCATCTTTCGCCTTTTTGACCGTATCGGCAAGTCCGTCGGAATCTATACAGATAATGACTATGGCATCCATTCCCTTGTCTATAAAGTACTCTATCTGCTTTTTCTGCTCCTCAAGATCGCCGTTGGCATTCTGCACATTTACCTCTGCCCCCATATCCTTTGCAACAGAAACAAATACATCTCGATCCTTCTGCCATCTCTCAATGACAAACGAGTCAAAGCTCATTCCGATCTGTATCTTATCAACTTTATCATCAATGTTCTCGCCCTCTCCGGCCTCCTGGGTCTGACATGAGCATAGCATCAGTATCATAGCAAGAATGAGAACAGTTAATCTTTTAGTTTTCAATGGTCTTTCCTTCCTTGTATTCCGTAGGCGTCACACCAACGTTTTTCTTAAAGCTTCTGCTGAAGTAGTTCGGATCAGAATAACCGCACATAGAACAGATCTCCTTCATGGAATAATCGGTTCTGCTGAGCAGTTCCTTTGCCTTGTCTATCCTTATGTTTGTAAGATATTCAATGAAGTTTACTCCTGTCTCTTCCTTAAAGATCTTACTGAAATAATAGGGACTGATATTTACAGTTCTCGAAACATCATCAAGAGAGATATCCTTTGCAAAGTTTTCCCTTATATGGCTCTTTGCCTGTTCTATGATGCTGTTAGATCTCTCCTCTTTTTTACTTAAGATGTTCTTGCAGGCCTCGCTTATCTTGCTTAAGAACCAGCTCTTCATCTGATCAAAGTCACTCATCTCAATGATCTGTGGAAGATACTCGTCTCTTGCATTAAACCTGTATGTCTGACCTCCGCTCTGGTATGCGAGCGTTTCGGCCCTTAGGACAAATTCAAGTATCTTAAGCTTAACGGCCATCACACTTGATGACTGGGTCTCTCTCATCCATTCAAAATAGCTGTCGGAAGCTTCAAGTGCCTTATCTGTGTCACCTCTCTCTATCCGATCGAACATGCTCTTTTCAAGATCGATAGGGTAGTTATCCTCATATTCACATCCGATGGGAAGATCATCCACATGTGCGACGGAACCCGTAGTGGCAACCAAAGCCTTCAGGGCCTCCTGATATGATTCCGAAAGATCCTTTATCGGCTTGATCGCACCTATGCCTATACGGAAGCTTATTTCAGTACCCTTTCGCAGTTCTCTTACAAGTTCTCTTGCTCTGTTTATGAGCTCTATTCTTTCGTTATAATCCTCAAAGTGCTCATCGCAGGGAACAAATACCGCGATCTTGTTTGACATGATGGAGCCTACGACACACTTAAAGTACTCTTTCAGGCTGTTTCTTATCTCGGAATAGTTTCCGGATATCCTGATACTGGAGCCGATGGCATTTGTCATGTGGTTGCCCCTCTGCTCATCACCGCATACTATAGCCATCATGTATCCGTACTGGGCATCAAGTTCAAGTATCGACATATAGCTTTCTATGTCTTCCTTGAAGTGTTCCTTAAGGAGTATGTTATAGACAAGTCCGCTCTCGATTATAGGCTCGATCGTCTCGAGCTTTTCCTTAATGAGCAGTTCATTGCTGCGCTTTTCCCTATCGATATCGATCTGCTTCATAGCCCTTGAAAGAGCATCAACTATCTTGGTTCTCTCCATGGGCTTGGTTATATATTCCATTACACCGAGCTTTATCGCTTCCTTGGCATAATCAAACTTGTCATATGCGCTCATAACGATAAAGATGGTGTTCTTGGAAAACGAGCGGATCTCTTTCATCGCCTCGATACCGTTTATACCGGGCATCTGAATATCCATGATCGCGATATCCGGTCTGAAGCTCTCCGCAAGCTCAATGACACTTCTTCCGGTCTTTGCGAATTCGACCATGCACTGGTCTCCGAACTCCTTTTCAATTATGAACTTCACCGAATCGATCACTATACCTTCATCGTCAGCCAGCATTATCTTGTACATATACTATCTCCCAATCTATTCATCCATGGGAAGGAAGATTATTATCTCGGTTCCCTCATTCTCACCTTCGCTGATGATCTTTACAGACTCATCATCTCCGGTAAATATCCTTGTCCTTGCGATAACGTTATCCATTCCTATTCCGTTTGAATCGCCTTTCTTTCTGTCAACGCTAAGTGTGCCGTTCATGATGCTCTCGATAGTCTCCTGACTCATGCCCTTTCCATTATCCTTTATGGAAATGCACACTTCGTTGTCCTGTCTGAACACCTTAAGACAGATTACTCCCTTATCGCCCATCTCCCTTATGCCGTGATTTACACAGTTCTCAACTATGGGCTGCAGAATCATGGAAGGCATCATCGTATTAAGCAGTTTCTCATCAACCTGCTTCTCGTAATGGATATCTCCCGAAAAACGAACGTTTAATATCCTAATATAGTTGTCTACCAGAT
>JAEEGI010002228.1_pt1 | contig 47999 bp, 49 predicted proteins | sample 8958751 | NCBI WGS metagenome assembly JAEEGI01 (sample SAMN16246545, study PRJNA631951) | gut metagenome | biome: gut microbiome; feature: rumen; material: KS-attached | host: Bos | place: Iran: Karaj | collected 2018-10
AACGAGCTGTATCTGGCGGCCAAGGTGGACGGCACCAGCGATCTGAAGTATCTGTGGAAGGTCATGATCCCGCTGTCCCTTCCGACGCTGATCTCCATTACCATTCTGAAGATGATGGGCGCCTGGAACTCCTACATCTGGCCCCGCCTGGTCGCGAACGACGACGCGCACAAGCTGATCACCAACGGTCTGCGCAGCGCCTTTACGGATACGACCGGCGACGTAAACTACCCCGTGCAGATGGCTGCCGTCGCCTTGGTCTCGGCGCCGCTGTTCCTGGTCTTCGTCTTCCTGCGCAAGTACATCATGAAGGGCGTCTCGCGCAGCGGCATCAAGGGTTAAAGCAAAACTTACTATAAAGGGAGAACAAACATGAAAAAACTTTTAGCCATGCTCTTAGCGATCGTTATGGTTCTGGGTCTGGCGGCCTGCGGCGACCAGCCGAAGACGACCGATCCCGTGAACCCGGGTAACGAGACGAATGCTCCGAGCGACAACCCCGGTGGGAACACCACCCCCACCGCGAAAGGCAACTTCACGGTCCCGGCCAACGGCTATGACGGAAGCGAAGTCACCATCACCTTCTATCATACCATGGGCTCCAACCTGCACGACGTACTGGTCCTGTACATCGAGGAATTCAACAAGCTCTATCCGAACATCCACATTCAGGAAGAGCAGGTCGGCGGCTACGATGACGTCCGCGACCAGATCAGCACGCAGATCACCGTCGGCAACCAGCCGAACATCGCCTATTGCTATCCGGACCACGTGGCCCTGTACAACCTGGCGAAGGCCGTTGCCACGCTGGATGATCTGATCGATTCCAAGATCGAAGTGACCCGCGCCGACGGCAGCAAGGAGACCATCGGCCTGACCGACGAGCAGAAGGCCGACTTCATCGAAGGCTACTACAATGAAGGCCGCATGTTCGGCGACGGTCTGATGTACACCATGCCCTTCTCCAAATCCACGGAAGTGCTGTACTACAACAAGACCTTCTTTGACGCCAACAACCTGACGCCGCCCAAGACCTGGGACGAGATGGAAGAGCTCTGCAAGAAGATCAAGGCCATCGATCCCGAAAGCATCCCGCTGGGCTACGACTCCGAAGCGAACTGGTTCATCACCATGTGCGAGCAGCTGAAGTCTCCGTACACCAGCGCGACCGAACCGCATTACGTCTTTAACAACGATACCAACAAAGCCTTCGTGAAGAAGTTCCGCGGCTGGTATCAGAACGGCCTGATGACCACCCAGACCATCTACGGCGCCTACACCTCCGGCCTGTTCGTAGCCGAGAGCGGCACCCGCAGCTACATGTCCATCGGCTCCTCCGCCGGCGCGACCCACCAGCGTCCGACGGCCGTGGACGGCAAGTATCCTTTTGAAGTCGGCATTGCCACCATTCCGCAGGCCGATGCCTCCAACCCGAAGGTCATCTCCCAGGGCCCGAGCGTCTGCATCTTCCAGAAGTCCAATCCTCAGGAAGTCGTCGCCTCCTGGCTCTTCGTGAAGTTCCTGACCACGAGCGTGGAATTCCAGGCGGAATTCTCTATTGCCTCCGGTTACGTGCCCGTTCTGAAGTCTGTCAAGGAAGTTCCCGGCTATGCGGACTTCCTGTCCAAGGCTGACGGCGGCAGCTACATCTCCGCGCTGAGCGCCAAGATCTGTCTGGAGCAGGTCGACGCCTATTATACCTCCCCGGCCTTCAACGGCTCCTCCCGGGCCCGTACCGAGGTCGGCAAGCTGATGTCGAAGTGCTTCTCCAGCCCGGCCTCCAACGAGGACGCCATGATCAACGACGCCTTTGAGGACGCCATCGACGAGTGCGAATACGGCCAGTAATTTCCGATCTTCATGCGGAAGGAAGAGTTATGAAAGGATCCAAGCGAATTTGCGCGCTGGTTCTGGTACTGGTCCTTCTGGCGGGCCTGACGGCCTGTCAGAAGGATCCGGCGGTCCAGACGACCGGCGGAACTGAAACGGCGGCGCCGGCAGGAAGCGAGACGGCTGCGCCGCAGCCGTCGGAGACCGAGCCTGCCTTTACGTACACGGATTTCGTGGACCAGCTGAAGCTGGACGAGCGTTCCTCCACGCTGAAGCAGACCGTGACCGTTAAGCAGTACGTGGACGGCGACACCACCCATTTCCACGTTCCGGAATCCGTGATAGAGGGAGGCGTCCTGAAAGCCCGTTATCTGGCCGTCAACACGCCTGAAAGCACCGGCAAAGTGGAAGAGTGGGGAAAGACCGCTTCCAAATTCACGAAGGAAAAGCTTTCCACGGCGGCGGCCATCCTGGTGGAATCGGACGACGGAAACTGGAATGCCGACTCGACCGGCGGCCGGTATCTGGTCTGGGTCTGGTACAAGCCCTCGGCTGACGCCGACTGGCGGAATCTGAACGTGGAGCTGCTCCAGAACGGTCTGGCTATCGCCTCTTCGTCGGCAAACAATCGCTATGGCAGCACCTGCACGGCGGCGATCGCGCAGGCGAAAGCCATGAAGCTGGCGGTCCATTCCGGCCAGAAGGATCCGGATTTCTACTACGGCGACGCCCGCGAACTGACCTTAAAGGAGCTGCGCCTGCATGCGGCCGAATTCAACGGCGACAAGGTGGCCTTTGAGGGCGTGATCACCCGGAATTACAACAATTCCATCTGGGTGGAGGATTTCGATCCCGAGACCGGCCTGTATTTCGGAATGACGGTCTATCTGGGCTTCGGCCTTTCCGGAGACGCGCTGGAGATCCTGAACGTGGGCAACCGTGCCCGCATCGTCGGTACGGTTTCCTACTATGAAGCCGGCGGCACCTACCAGGTCTCCGGCCTGACCTACCGGGCCATGAAGCCGAACGATCCCGGCAACATCCAGAAGATCAGCGAAGGAAACGAACCGGCCTACGTGTCGACGGATCCTGCCACGTTCGCCGGAGACTTCACCGTCACGGACGACGACGGAAACTCCCAGGTCTTCAACTACGGCGAGCTGGTCTTGGATACCAGCATTTCCATGCAGGGCCTCCGCGTCGTGTCGTTTGAGACGACCACCAAGGAGGACAGTTCCTCCTACGGCGCCATCACGATGATGTGCGTAGGTGAGGACGGGACCGCCGTCCAGCTTCGCACGATGGTCCTGCACCATGAAGACGGATCTCTTGTGACCGGAGACGAATTCAAAGGGCATACCGTTGACGTGCAGGGCATCGTCGCCTACTTCAACGGATCCTATCAGATCAAGCTGTTCACGTTAAACGATATCACTATCGTGGACTGATTAAAAAGGAGAAATAAAGCTATGAGAAAGTTATTTGCGCTGCTTGCCGCGCTGGTCATGACGGTCAGCCTGCTGGCAGCCTGCGGCGATCAGCCGAAGGAAACCACACCGGCTCCGACCCAGGCGCCGACGGAAGCCCCGACCCAGGCCCCTGCTACGGAACCTGCGGGGAATGACGACTTAACTGCCGCCAAGGATTACGTCTTTGCCATGTACAACAACAAGGCCCTGGCGACGCCCGCCGACTATCAGGTGACCGCAGTCGTTGCCATCGCCGGCGTCAAGTACAACGTGGAATGGTCCGCGGAAATCACCGCCGGCCCCGCTGATTCCGTCAAGATCGGCGCCGTGGAGAACAACCAGGTCACCATCGACGTGAACGAGCAGAGCCCCGAGGAAGTCAGCTACAACCTGGTCGCGACCGTAAAGGACGCTTCCGGCAAGACCGCCAGCGTTTCCTTCCCGCACACCATTCCGGCCTACAAGGAATTCACCTGGGATGAGTACGTAGCGGCCAAGGAAGGCGACACCGTCGTCGTCAAGGGCGTGATCAGCGCGACCATGTCCAAGACCCGCGGCAATTCCGCCAACTGCCTGTATCTGCAGGATGCTGACGGCGGCTACTACGTATACAACATGGCCGACGATCCCGACGCCGCCGGCTATAAGCCCGGCATGACGGTCCGCGTCACCGGTTCCCGCTCCACCTATTCCGGCACCTATGAGATCATGAACGGCACGGTCGAAGTGCTGGACAACGGTCCCGCCGAGCTGGACGTGACGGATCTGACCGAGCTCTTTGCGAACGCCTCCTCCTTAAAGGACGCCGAGCTGACCAAGCGCCAGGCCAAACTGGTCACGGTCAAGGGCGTGGAGATCACCGGCCAGGATACCGGCAGCGGCTACTACAAGTTCAAACTGGGCGCGCTGGAGAGCTACGTACGTATTTCCTCCTCCGTCTGCCCGCTGACCAAGGACGAGCAGGCTCAGTTTATCGCCGCGCATGCGGAGCATCTGGGCTGGATCGCCAACGTGACCGGCGTGCTCTGCGTCTATGACGGCGCCTTCTATCTGACGCCCGCCACGATCGACGCCATCGAATACGTAGGCCTGCCTGAAAAGAGCGACGCCGAAAAGGTCGCCTATGAAGCGGATCTGCTGGCTGTTCCGGAAAAGATCACCGAAGATACCGAAGTCGCGATCGCGGCGGCCGGCCAGAGCTACGATGACGTTGCCATCGCCTGGACGAGCGACAATGAGTGCGCGGCGGTGGAAGACGGCAAGATCGTCTTCATCTGCCCCGATGCGGATACCGAAGTGACCGTCAAGGCCGTCCTGACCTGCGGCGCGGAAGTCGTTGAGAAGGAATTCAAGGTCCTCGTGGAAGCGGCTGCGACCGACGTCTACGTGGCGGAGCCCGTGGAAGCGCCGGCAGCCGGCGAAGCCTACAAGCTGGTCCTGTTCCAGAATCTGGCCGGCGGCGTGTTCTACTTCAACGGCGAAGCCAGCGGCGACCGTTATCTGGGCACCACCGAGAAGGCTGACAAGGCCGTCGACGTGTACCTGGAAGAGGTCGAAGGCGGCTTCAAGCTGTACTTCATGAACGGCGAAGAGAAGACCTATATCGAGATCGGCGAGAACGCGGAAGGCAAGACCGCGGCTCAGCTCAAGGCCGAGACCGACGTCGTAGCCGTCTGGAATGAGGAAGCCAAGACCCTGTTCACGACCGTTAACGGAACGAATTACTATCTGGGCACCTACAAGACCTATACCACCTTCAGCGTTTCCAAGACCGATTACATCATCGGCGAGAAGGCGGCTGACATTGATATCAGCCAGTTCCCGGCCCGCCTGTGCAAGGTGGCTCCGGCCCAGTACAAGGCCAATATCGTGGAAGAACCCGAAGCCGACAAGGCTTACAAGCTGGTCCTGTTCCAGAATGCGGCCGGCGGCGTGTTCTACTTCAACGGCGAAGCCAGCGGCGACCGTTATCTGGGCTCCACCGAGAAAGCCGATAAGGCTGTCGACGTATTCCTGGAAGCGGTGGAAGGCGGCTACAAGCTGTACTTCATGAACGGTGAAGAGAAGACCTACATTGAGATCGGCGAGAACGCGGAAGGCAAGACCGCGGCTCAGCTCAAGGCCGAGACCGACGTCGTGGGCGTGTGGAATGCGGATGCCAAGACCCTGTTCACGACCGTGAACGGCACGGATTACTATCTGGGCACCTACAAGACCTACACCACCTTCAGCGTCTCCAAGACCGACTACATCACCGGCGACAAGGCTGCGGACATTGATATCTCGCAGTTCCCGTCCCGTCTGGTGGAACTGGAGCTCGTGAAGGTCGAAGCGAAGATCGTGGAAGAGCCCGAAGCCGATAAGGCTTACAAGCTGGTCCTGTTCCAGAATCTGGCCGGCGGCGTGTTCTACTTTGACGGCGCTGCCAGCGGCGACCGCTACCTCAGTTCTACCGACAAGCTGTCCAAGGCTGTCGACGTGTATCTGGAAGCGGTGGAAGGCGGCTACAAGCTGTACTTCATGAACGGTGAAGAGAAGACCTACATCGAGATCGGCGAGAACGCGGAAGGCAAGACCGCGGCTCAGCTCAAGGCCGAGACCGACGTTGTGGCCGTATGGAATGCGGATGCCAAGACCCTGTTCACGACCGTGAACAGCACGGATTACTATCTTGGTACTTACAAGACCTACACCACGTTCAGTGTTTCCAAGACCGATTATATCACCGGCGACAAGGCTGCGGACATCGATATCTCGCAGTTCCCGTCCCGCCTGGTTCTGATCACGGAAGCAGAGTAATCAGTGTTTCCTGAGACGGGACAAAAAGTGAGGGGCGCCTTCGGGCGCCCCTTTTTGATACTTCAGATCTTTTTCACAGCTTATGTAGATCCGATATGAGAAATCAGATCACAGCTGCGCGGTGTGCTCTTCGTACGGCAGAACGGCGATCTCCAGGTTCCCGTTGCGGGTGCGGAGCTCGTCGATGAAAGCCTTTTCCTCGGAGGGATCCTTCAGATGGATCTTGAAGGAAAGCCGGAACATGGAGCCCATGCCAGTGGTCTTGACGCCCGCCTTTTCCACGCTCCTGCAGTAGTGAAGGAAGATGTCGTCAAAAACGTCACTGTAATCCAGCGATTCGGGAATGGTCACGCGCAGCGTCATTTCAGGCGCGATGTTCTTATGCTCAAAGATGGGAAGAGAAGCGACAAGGGAATAGATCACGGCCAGCCCCAGCAGGATGATCACGCCGTAGCCCAGATAGCCCATGCCGTAGGCGATGCCGGAGCCCATGGTGATCAGGATCGCGGCCAGCTCGTCCGCGGTGCCCTGGGCGGAACGGAAGCGGATGAGGCCGAACACGCCGCCGCCGATGGCGACGCCGGCGCCGATATTGCCCTTCACGAAGGTGATGACCGTCGCGATGATGAAAGGCAGGATCGCTGTCACAAAGAAGAAGCGCGGCGTGGAGCGGATACGGAAGCTCATGATCCAGGCATAGACGAAGCCGGAGATCAGGGCGACGGAAGCCATCAGGAAGAACTGGCCGGCAGTTACGGTGGAGGTATAGATGGAATCAAACATGGTGTTTATCCTTTCTTGATATCGTCAGATGGCGGCACCTGTCCGGATGAACGGCTGCTGCTTCAGGATCTGCTGTTTATAGGCTTCGCCGACCTTGGAAAAGCTGGCGCGGCGGATCTTGTCGTCGGAGAGAATGGAAGCCAGCCAGAGCGGCATAGCCTGCTGGACTTTGATCTCCAGGACGGAGTATCCCGGCGGAAGCAGGAGCGTACCTTCCATGGAGGTTTTTAAGTCCAGATCTTTCGTCCGGTAGCGCGGCGCTTCGTCGATGGTCAGACGCAGGTCGCCGCCGGGTTCAAAGTAAGCGGTCCGGTCGTATATGATCAGGCAGGCCGGGACCAGCGTTTTGTAATAATCGCGGAAATAGACGATCTCGCGGTTGATCTGGCCGCCCGCGCAGATATCGCCAAGGCCGTCGAAGAAGCGCTTGACCAGCGGCAGGGTGGACTGTACGCGCCGCTTGTAGACGATGCCTTCCGACTTTCGTTTAAGCTCCAGAAAGACGGGAGAGCTGTCCGTGGCCAGGCCGTAGGAGCGCAGGCGGATCTTTTCCTTAAACGGCGGCTTCTCGATCGAAGTCCGGATCAGCCGGTAGTCAGGCGTATCGTAGTAAAGCGAGGCGATAGAGGTCTTGCCGAAAGCATCGGGCTCCATGTGCCCTTTGATGCGCTCCCGGAAGAAATCTGCCTGTTCGGGGCTGATCAGGTACTTCAGCTCGAAGCGCTTCATCACCACGATGGGGTTTGCCACTTCTGCCATAAGACTCACCCCGCTTACAGGTAAAGCTTCAGGATGAAGCGGCCGCCTTCGACCTTGGCGCTGGCCCGTCCGCCGATCTGATAGACCGCGTCCTTGACAAAGGAGAGGCCGAGGCCCGCGCCGGCCGTGCCTTCCGCATTCGGCAGGCGGATAAAGCGGTCGAAGACGTTGTCATAACTGCCGTCCGGCAGGCTACAGTCGTTCTCAAGCGTAACGATGATGCGGCCTTCCTTCTTTTCGGTCCGGATCGCGGCTTCGCTTAAGGCAAAGCGGGAGACGTTCTCCAGCAGCTCGTCCGCGATCCGCTTCAACAGCTCGGGGTTGGCCTGCAGAGAGATCCCTTCCTGATACTGCTCGGTGACCGTGATGCCGGCGGCGCGGAGACTTTCTTCCGCCCCGCTGACAGACTGTGAGAATACGTCGCGCAGCAGGCAGGCGGTAACGGCGTCGTTCTGGTTGAAGATCGCCAGATTGCCCAGATCCTTCGTCAGATCGGCCATCCGATTGACCTGACGGTGGATGGAGGTCGTGTAATCCGAAGGCCCGTTCTCGCGCTCGATCAGCTCGGTATCGGCCTGAATGACGGTGAGCGGGATCTTGAATTCTTTTTCGGCTTCCAGGATGAACTGCCGCTGTTTGCGGTCGGCTTCCTCCAGCGGCCGGAACAGCCTTTTGCTGATCAGGCTTAAGAAAAGGAAGCTGATCAGAAGCCCCAGCGCCATGCCGATCAGGGAAATGACAAGGATGCGGTAGGAAGGCGTCAGCTCGCGGCCCTGGTCGATGACGGTCACGTAAACGGAGTCTCCCCTGGTGTAGCAGCGGTAGCGGTAGGTGCCGCGGGTCCAGCCGGTGACGTCCTTTTTGCCCTCTGTCTTCAGCGCTTCGGCCCAGCGGATGGCTTCTTCCTCGGTCACGGCGGCGATCTGATAGGCAGTTACGGACGTCTCACCGCTTTTCTTCTCGAAGCAGACGGTAAAATAGCGGATGCTGAAGCCGGTCTCCGGCGATTCCGGACCCATCGGCCCGAGGCCGTTTCGGAAGAAGGGCTGTGCGGGAAAGGCTCCGTCTTTGAGAAAGTCGGTGCCGGCGGGCGGAGCGGTGTTGGGGGTAAAGCCTTCCGGCGCTTCCTCAAATTTCCCCTTGTTTTCGGCCAGCATCGCGGTGACGGCGTCCGCGTCGGAGGCGGCCATCGTAAAGTTGGTGCCGTTGATGATGGTGAGTATCGTCAGCAGCAGTACGAAGACTGCCAGCATGGCGTAAAGTACGAATTTTCTGCGGACCTGTTTCATAAAGTCACCGCCTTTGTATCTTTGAGCTTCAGGATCTCCCGGATCTTGTCCTCCAGTTCGAAGGGGGTGAAAGGATAGGGAAGGAAGGCTTCTTCCGGCAGAAGATCCCGGTACAGTTCTTTTGTTTTCTTTTCGTTGATCAGGAGGATGACGGCGCTGCCTTCCTCCTTCAGAAAGCGCAGCAGGCCTTTCAGCTCCAGACGGGGCAGCCGGGCGTCCGTGATGACGAGCTCCGCACCGCCGGCCAGCTGAGTAAAGAGCTGGGGCCCGTCGAATGCGGTCAGGACCGTCCGTCCGTCAGCCTGAAGAAGTTTCCCGTAACACAGGAGCAGATCCCGGTCGCTGCTGGCAAAGAGGAGCTTCATGGAGCACATTTCCTTTCTGAATGAATTCGGCGGAGCCGGATCGTCCGGTTCCGCCGAAAGTATACTAAAATTATGTCTGGATTACAATTTGCGTGTGTGAAGATTGTGTGTTCTGCAGGAAAAGAAAGTGTGAAAGACCGTCTGCCTCTCAGTTTCCTCCTCGCGCCCGGACGAAAACTTTTCTCACTAGTCGCTTCGCTGAATCGTTCGAAAAGTATTGTCCGGCTCGCTCGGCGATTAAGAAAGACGAAAAATGTGTGGTTTAAATATGTAAGGCTTTATACGCTTCCAGGTCCGTGCGGTTGACGGTCAGGGGGGTGACGGAGATGTGTCCGTTCATGACGACGTCGAGGTCCAGCGCAGGGTCGAAGGTGCCCTGCCAGACGGAGAAGCCGACGGCCTGCAGCAGGTCGCCGCCGCGGCTCTCATAGCGGTCCCGGTAGTAGGGGCCGGCCTGGCGGGTCCAGTAGATGGTGCCGTCGGCGGGCGGGGCGATGTTGATGTTCAGGAGATCGGTCTTTTCCAGAAGACGGCGGCTCTGAACGTAGTCCCAGATGCGGTCCAGACCGGTGCCGACCGTCGGGAAGCCGTCCGGACTGGTAGAGAAGGCGATGGCCTTCTTGCCGGAATAGGCCGCTTCGAAGATGGCGCCGCAGGTGGCCGAATAGACGATGTCCCAGCCGACGTTGAAGCCGCGGTTGATGCCGGAGAAGACGATATCGTAATCCAGAAACAGGCCGGCGTCCGCTACGCGGATGCAGTCGGCCGGCGTGGACCCGACAGCCCAGGCGGGGATATCGTCCGGGAAATCGACTTTGATGACCGGAAACGGCGCGTGGATATCGATGCTCTGGCTTTTGGCGCTCTGCTCGACCAACGGGGCTACGACCGTGACCTCGCCGAGCTTTTTGGCCCAGGTCGCCAGGATCTCAATGCCTTCGGAATGGATGCCGTCGTCGTTCGTGATCAGGATCTTCATAACCAGCCCTCATGAGTGCGCTTGTATTCGCCGAGCATCTCGTCCGCCTCGCGGATCAGGGCATCGGCTTCTTCCCAGCTGTAAACGGTGGCGCCGGCGGCCTTGTCGTGCCCGCCGCCGTGATAGCGCGTGGCCAGCTCCTGTACGGTAATAAAGCGGGAGCGGAGTCTGACGCGGATCGAACCGTCGCCGTTGTCGATAAAGGCCAGCCAGATCAGATAGTTTTTGATGGAGTCCAGATAGCCGATGGTGTTGCTGGCGGTTTCGCGGTCCAGTCCGAAGCGCTTCTGCATATCAAGCGTGACGAACAGATACGCGACGCCGTTTTCGGTGCGTTCCATGTTTTCATAGACATAGGCGGCGTATTTGAACTGCTCGTAGTCTTCCAGATTCAGGTGCGCGAACAGTGTCTCGGTGTCGATGCCCACGTCCAGCAGAACGCCGGCCAGCCGCAGGGTCTCCCCGGTCACGGACGGGAAGCGGAAGCGGCCGGAATCGGTGACCATGCCCGCGTAGAGCGGGAGAGCGGCCTCCTTCGTCATCACCAGTTCGCTGCGGAAGCTCACGTAAAAGTCCACGATCATCTCGCAGGCGGAAGAGCGCTCCTCCTCGACCCAGGAGATATCGCCGTAGGGCTTGTCGTCGATATGGTGGTCGATCTTGATCAGCTCCCGGCCGAGATCGATCTTTTTGTTGGAGATGCGGTCCTTCGTCCCGCAATCGATCACGATGACCAGCGCGCCGTCGTAGAAGCTGTCGTCAGGCGTCTCGTCGTCCGGACCCAGAAAGGCCAGGTACGTGGAGGAATCCTCGCTGACCAGACGGATATCCTTTTCCGGAAAGCTGGCGCGGAGCAGGGCGGCAAAGCCGTGCGTGGAGCCGATGGCGTCGCCGTCCGGCCGAATGTGGCGGGAGATCACGATCTTATCGTAAGCTTTAATCTTGTCCAGGATAAGCTGCTTGACCGTTTCGTTCATCTGTTTTCTTCTCCTGTCTGTGATTCTTTCCGAAGGATCTCATCCAGATCCGTCAGCAGGGCTGAGACCTCTTCTTTATCCTTCAGGGTGCAGCCGCAGGCCTTTGCGTGGCCGCCGCCGCCGTATTTTACCGCGACCGGCTGAATGGTATACCGGCTGGACCGCAGCTCCGTCAGGATCCCTTCCGGGCTTTCGGTAAAGTTGGCCCAGATATCGATCCCCTTCAGATCGCTCATGACGCCGACCATGCCGCGGGAAACGTCGAAGATGCCCATCCCCAGCGCTTCGATCTCTTCCTTACTGTTGTACAGATAGGCCGTGCCGCCGGGAGAGTACTGAATTTTCATCGCGAAATGCGCGCGCTTCTGCACCTCCTCCACGGTGGAAGAGTACAGGTTCCGGTAAAGCTCGTTGGTATCGATGCCCTGCTCCAAAAGCGCGGCGGCGAGCCGCAGCGTGCGGGGCGTAGTGGAATCGTAGCGGAAGCGGCCGGAATCCGTGACCATGCCTAGGTAGAGCGGCAGCGCGGAACGGGGCGAGAGCTTCAGGCCCGTTTCCAGCGCGAAATCCGTTATCAGGCCGCAGGCGCTCTCAAAGGAAGAATCCGAAATATCCGCGTCCGCGATCGTCTCCTGAAAGAGATGATGGTCAAACCGGACCGTTGCGGCGGCCTGCTCAAAACGCATGTCCGAGATCAGAGACCGGGCGCCGCAGTCCAGAATGATGCAGAGAGCCTCCGGAAAAAGCCCGTCCGGGACTTCCTGCGGCTCACAGTCCGGCAGATAGGAAAAGCGCGCGGCGGAATCCCCGACGGCGTAAATGCGTTTTCCCGGGAAGTTGTCTTCCAGCAGGTGCCGCATGCCCGTCTGTGAACCGGCGGCGTCGCCGTCCGGCATCGAATGGCGGTGCAGGATTATGGTGTCGTACTGCCGGATCAGGTCCAGCGCTTTTCGGTACAGAGGATTCATTCGTTCTCCTTTCTGCCGTCCTTTCCGTCCTGCCCGGCATAGCGGGCCAGCAGATAGTCCTTCACGTTTTGGGAGGGGTCGTCCAGAACGTCTTCCAGCATGCGCTGGAGAAGTTCGCCCATCTCTCTGCCGGGCCGGATGCCGGCTGTGATGAGGTCGCTGCCGTTTACGGCCAGATCCTTCAGGCCGACGGGCTCCTTGTTCCGCAGGATCTCTTCATAGGCCTTTACTGTGCTCTCGAAACGGGGCTCGAATTCCAGGCGGGAGAGCGGTCCCTTGCCTTTGTTGTCTGCCTCGATAAAGGTCAGATAATCCGGGAACAGGTCCTCCCCTACGCGCCCTATCAGCCGGCGCACGTTTGCCGGCGTGGGCTTCACACGGAGATCGTGCACTTCGACCAGGCGGACGACCTGATCCAGCGTTTTATTGTCGTAGCGGAATTCTTTCAGGAAGTCCCGGGCATAGACGGCGCTTAAAGCGGGGTGTCCCTTGAAATGGTCGATGCCCTTCTCGTCCGTGGTCCGAGCTTCCGTCTTGCCGGTATCGTGCAGAAGAGCCGTCAGGCGCTGCAGCAGCGTGGGCGGTGCCGCTTTTAAAACTTCGAGCGTGTGATGGCCCACGTCGTAGATATGGAAGGGGGAATGTTGCGGCGTGGCGAGCATCTCGTCGAAGCGCGGCATGATCACGGCGCTGATGCCGGTGCCGGAAAGGATCTCGAAGTATTCGGGATGATCGGAGAGAAGGAGCTTGTTGAGCTCGTCGCGGATCCGTTCCTTGCTGACGAGCGTAAGGCGCGGAGCCAGCAGGCGGATGGCCGCATAGGTCTCATATTCGATGCCGAAGCCCAGCTGGGCGCAGAAACGCACGGCGCGCAGCATCCGGAGCGCGTCCTCGGTGAAACGTTCCTCCGGAACGCCCACGGCGCGGATGCGCTTTTCCTTCAGGTCTGACATGCCGCCGAACAGGTCGATCAGCCCTTCTTCGGGCGACCAGGCCATAGCGTTGACGGTGAAATCGCGGCGGGAGAGATCTTCCTTCAGGGAAGAGACGAAGCGGACGCTGTCGGGATGACGGCCGTCGCTGTAGGCGCCGTCCGTCCGGTAGGTGGTGACTTCGAAGCCTTCCCGGCCGAACATGACGGTCACGGTCCCGTGCTTGATGCCGGTCGCGACGGTACGACGGAAAAGCCGCTGGACTTCTGACGGCTGGGCGGACGTGGTGATATCCCAGTCGCCGGGCGTCCGGCCGAGCAGACTGTCGCGTACGCAGCCGCCGACGGCATAGGCTTCATGGCCGGCACGGCGGAGCGTATTCAGAATGGTTTCGACCCTGGGCGGCAGAGTGATCGTCATAAACGGAGACTTCCTTTACTGTCTGATGGGGTGCTGAAAGTGCGGACTGAGGGACTCGAACCCTTACACCTCGCGGTACAGGAACCTAAATCCTGCGCGTCTGCCAATTCCGCCAAGTCCGCGCGGAGCCTGTGCTCCGGAAAATAAAAAACGCCTTGCGAACACAAGGCGCGGTGTGTGCGTTAGAGGATTCGAACCCCCGACCTTTTGGTCCGTAGCCAAACGCTCTATCCAGCTGAGCTAAACGCACCCGTTCCAACGGAACGCTCCTTATCATAGCGCCGCCGTTTTAAAATGTCAAGCATTTTTTGAAACAAATTAATGACAGTTTTTTCTTTCTGTGCTATAATGCTTCGGTACGTTAGGAGGAATGCAATGGCAAGAGATTGTGACAATACATCCTGTACCCGCGAAAGCTGCGAAGGCTGCCCCTCGAAAGCCGGCGGACCCGTCGATTTTTCTGCTCCGATGAATGCCGAAAGCCGCATTGCGCACGTGATCGGCGTCATGAGCGGCAAGGGCGGCGTCGGAAAGTCGTCGGTCACGGCGCTTCTGGCCGTGGCGCTGCGCAGGCAGGGATATCAAGTAGGCATCCTGGACGCCGACATTACGGGACCCTCGATCCCGCATCTGTTCGGCATTAACGATATACCCGGCGCGGTCGGCGACGATATGCTGCCGGCGGTCACGGAGACCGGAATAAAGATCATTTCCGTCAACCTGCTGCTGGAGGATACGTCCAGTCCCGTGATCTGGCGCGGACCCGTCCTTGGCTCCGTCATCAAACAGTTCTGGAGCAACGTGATCTGGGGCGAGCTGGATTATCTGCTGGTGGATATGCCGCCCGGAACCGGGGACGTGCCGCTGACGCTGTTTCAGTCGCTGCCGCTTGACGGCGTGATCCTCGTCAGCTCCCCGCAGAGCCTGGTGAATATGGTCGTCGGCAAGGCTTACGGCATGGCTGCGATGATGGGGATCCCCGTGCTGGCGGTGATCGAAAACTTCAGCTATATCGTCTGTCCGGACTGCGGAAAGAAACTGTACGTCTTCGGGGAAGGGAAGACCGAAGAGTGGGCAAAGCTTCACGGCGTCCCCTTTGCCCTGAAACTCCCGATGGATCCCGCCGTCAGCGCTTACGGCGACGAGGGAAAGATCGAAGTCTATCCCGGCCGAGAGATCGAAGCTGTGATTTCCTGTCTGAGGTAGCTTCCATGAGAAAAACCGTACTGAGACGCGGCGCCGTGCTTTTTCTGACGGCGGTGCTGCTCCTTTCATTCTTCGTTTCCCCGGCCGCCGCCTCCGGCGCTGAAACGGGCCGGACGAAGATCGGCCGGGAGGATCACGCTTTTGTGGAGCTTCCGGGCTTCGTCAAGCCGGCGGAACCGATCATCAACGGAAAGTCGGCGATCCTGGTCGAGCTGAATACCGGCACCATCCTGTATGCCAAAAACATGAACCAGCGGATGTATCCCGCGAGCACCACGAAGGTGATGACCGCGCTGCTGGCGCTGGAGAACCTTTCCCTGGACGACACGCTGACGATCTCCTACAATGCGACGCACGACCTGATCGACGGCGGCTTTGACTGGCGCTTCAAGGAGGGTCAGGTCTTTACGATCCAGGAAGCCCTCTACGGCCTGTGCCTGAATTCGGTCAATACGCTCGGCTACGCGCTGGCGGAAAAAATGGCCGGCAGCGTGTCCGCCTTTGCGGCCATGATGAACAGCCGGGCGGCGGAGCTCGGCGCCCTGAATACCGCCTTTACCAATCCGCACGGCCTAAACGACCCGAATCATCTGACGACGGCCTACGATATGGCCAAGATCCTCTGGGGAGCGATCGAAATCGACGATTACCGCCGGATCGCCGGAACGGAGTATTATAACTGCCCCGAACTCAAGGACGGGCAGATTATGAACTTTACCCATACGCTGTCCTTCCTGCATCCGGACAACAAATGGTACGACTCCCGTGTGGTCTGCGGCAAGACGGGATGGACCGAAGACGCCAGCTTCTGCCGCGCCGTGTACGCGACGGACGGAAAGCTGGATCTGATCTGCGTCGTCTTTTATTCCAGCGGCGAGAACGGGGACCGGGTGGAGCAGGACGTGGAATCCCTGCTGGATTACGGCTTTCAGAACTATTCGCTGATCGGCGTCCCGGATTTCGGAGACGGCACCGTTCTGCAGGGGAAGATCAGGAACCAGAACGGCGAAGTGCAGACGATCGAGTTTTCGACCGGCGCGGGCCGGTCTCTGACGGGCGGCAGCCGGATCCTGGTCCCGAACAATTACGCGGAGATGAACTGGCGCCTGGACCTGGCCTTAAGCGGCGAGGAATTAAAGGGCTACGCTTCCCTGGGCGGCGTGCCGCTCGTGGAATACCCGCTTTCCCTGAAGCGGCCGGAAGAATCGACGACGAGCAATTATTTCCCGACGGCAGTTCCCAATACCAGCACGCAGCAGGAGCCCAGCCGGAATGAAACGGTCCCCGGCTCCTCCGGTACGACGGACCCGGCGGAAACGCTGCCGGACGGCAGCAGCGCGAACGGCCAGAGCGGATCGGCTGCGGACAACCAGGACAAGGACGGAAAGCTGAGCGGCAATATCCTGCTGCTGGCGCTGATCGTGTGCGGCGCGTTCTTCCTGCTGTGCCTGATCGGCCTGCTCTTTACGATCGGACAGAACAGAAGGCTGCGCAAGCGCGTGGACCGGCGGAACGCCTTAAAGAAAGACTCATGAAGAAAGAAATCTTACAGATCCGATATCTGACGGAGGACGCGGAGCCGCTGACCTACGTGGAGGGAAAATCCGACTGGATCGACCTCCGGGCGGCCCGGGAGATCCATTTCGAGAAGGGACAGTTCCAGTTGATCCCCCTGGGTATCGCCGTAAAGCTTCCCGCGGGCTATGAGGCGCACGTGGCGCCCCGCAGCAGTACGTTCAAGAATTTCGGCCTGCTGCAGGTGAACGGGGTCGGCGTGGTGGACGGATCCTATTGCGGCGACGGCGACGAATGGTTCGTGCCGATGCTGGCGACGCGCGAGGTGACGGTGCATAAGGGCGACCGGATCTGCCAGTTCCGGATCCTGAAGAATCAGCCGCCGCTGGAGTTCGTGCGGGTGGAGCACTTAGGTGAAAAGGACCGGGGCGGCTTCGGCAGCACGGGGATCCGGTAAATAAAAATATCTTCTGAACGGCACGGTCTCCGGATGATGCCGTTTTTCAAAAGGAGAGCAGGATGTTATTCACAGAACCGACGGAAGAATACGGCGCTCAGATCCACGCCTACCGGCAGGCGTTCCTGGATGCCGGGGATTCCATGGACGGGACCGCGGGACTCAGAACGACGGAGGATCCGCTGGAATGGGTCCGCCGCTGCCGGCGGTGCCGGGATGCGGCGACCGTCCCGGACGGACTGGTTCCGGCCACGCAGTATATTTTTGTGCGTGAGAGCGACGGGAAGATCGTTCGGATGCTTCAGGTAAGGCACTGCTTCAACGGCTATCTGGAAAAGTTCGGCGGCCATATCGGCTACTCGGTGGCTCCGGACGAACGCCGGCGGGGCTATGCCGCGCAGATGCTGAAGGCAGCCCTCCCGAAGTGCAGGGAACTGGGCCTGGACCGGGTGCTCATTACCTGTCTGAGCGGGAACGAAGGCAGCCGGCGGACGATCCTGAAAAACGGCGGCGTCTACGAATCCACCGTCTATGACGGAGACGAGGGCGCCGAGCTGGAACGCTATTGGATCGAGATCCCCTGAACGGATCCCCGTAAACAGAAAAAAGAAGGCCGGAAGGAGTTTTCCTTCCGGCCTTTTGTCTGCCTCTCCGGAGACGTTTTTTATTTCATGGAGAGGACGCCCATCGGGCAGGTGCCGACGCAGGCGCCGCACTGGATGCAGGCATCCCGGTCGATAGACCAGTCGCTGCCTTCCACGGTGATGGCGCCCATCGGGCAGGCGCCGGCGCAGGCGCCGCAGTAGATGCAGCCTTCGCCGAATATGACGCCGGACTCGCCGACCGATGCCGCTGCGGGAGCTTCCTCCGGAGCCGCCTTGGATTCGGGCGCGGCCGGAACGGATTCGACCGTAACGGGAGCTTCTTCAGGAGCCGCTTTGCCGCTCAGCCCGCCGATGCTCAGGGTCTTCTTCGGGCAGCCGGCGACGCAGATGCCGCACCAGACGCACTTCTCGCGGTCGATGCTCCAGCTCTTCGTCGTCCGGTCGACCGTGATGGCTTCCATCGGGCACTTGCGCATGCAGAGGCCGCAGTAGATGCAGTCCGGACCTAAGATGACGCCGGTATCCCACTCGTTTGCGGCCTGCGGGATCAGGCCGGAGAGGAGGGCGGGCGCCGCTTTTTCCGCGGTTTTAGGCGCATTTGCGGCTTTGGCCGTATCGTTGCCCGGTGCGGGCTCAGAAACGCTCTGAGGGGCCTTTACGGGCGCTACAGGGGCATTCTGCGGAGCGGGGGCAGCTTTGACGGGCGCGGCCGCGGGGGCCGGTTCCGCCTTGACGGCTGCGGCAGGCGCCGCCGCTTTTTCAAAGCGGGCAGGCGTGTCTTCATCTACTTCGCTTAAGGAGAGCGTCTTCTTCGGACAGCTGGAAACGCACAGGCCGCAGCGGATGCAGACGCTCCGGTCGATCTCCCAGGTCTTGGCGGCGCGGTCAACGGTCAGCGCGCCGACCGGGCACTTCTTCGAGCAGAGCGTGCAGAACACGCAGTCGCCGCCGTTGACGACGCCCTGCGCCTTCGGTTCCTGGAAGGAGAGCGCCTTCTTCGGGCACTTGTCGATGCAGCGGCCGCACTGGACACAGTCGTCGTAATTGATGGTCCAGCTCTTCGTGGCGCGGTCAACGGTTATGGCGTTTTCCGGGCAGTTCCGCGCGCAGAGGCCGCAGTAGACGCAGTTCGCCTTGTCCAGGGTCACGCGGCCGGCCACCTTCTTCCTGATGCGGCTGCCGGTCACGATCAGATCTTTCGGATCTTCCGCGACCATGTGATAGTCGTCGCTTAAGGAGATCGCCTTGGTGCCGCAGAAATCCTGGCAGGTGCCGCAGAAGGTGCAGCTGGTCAGATTGATGTCGTAGGTGATCTTTTCTCCGCCTTCGACCTCCTCTACGGTGCGCGTGATGGCGCCGGGCGAGCAGACTTTGATGCACATGCCGCAGTTGACGCATTTTTCCGCGTCATAGACGATGCGGCCGCGGTACGCGGGCTTGGCCTGCACCTCCACTTCGGGGAAGCGGACGGTGCTGGGCTTGTGAAACAGGTTGGATAATGCTTTTTTCGCGAAGGGGAACATCACATAGCCTCCCTTTTCTTCTTCAGGATCTGCGCGGCCTTGTACAGCCCCTCGATGATCGCTTCGGGCTTGGGCGTGCAGCCGGCAATGGCCACGTCCACCTCGCAGAACTTCTCCAGCGGAGCCTCCACGGAGTAGCTGCCCTTAAAGACGTTGCCGGACTGCGGGCAGGAGCCGATGGTCACCACGCAGTGCGGATTCGGGACCTGCTCCAGCGTCCGGAGCAGTCTGTCCTTCGACTGCGAAGTGATGGGGCCGGAGACCACCACGATATCCGCGTGCCGCGGGGTGCCGGCCAGCTTGAAGCCGTAGCGCTCCACGTCGTAGCGGGGGGTCAGGCAGGCGACGAGCTCGATGTCGCAGCCGTTGCAGGAGCCGGTGTTGACGTGGTAGATCCAGGGGGATTTCGTCATGCTTTCCGCAATGATCTTTTTAAACATGTCGCCGCCTCCTTACAGTCCGAACCAGACGAGGACCAGGCTGACGAGCGCCAGGCCGGCCACGACGGTCCAGTAGAATTTAAACAGGTGCTCGATCTTTAAGCGCGCGGTGAACGCGTGGATAAAGGTCATGCACAGGATGGTCAGCACGGCGCTGATGACGAAGAGAAGGGCGCCGCCGAGCAGCCAGTATTCGCCAAGATTGATGCCGCCCAGGAACAGGACCTGGAAGAGGGCCGTCATGACGAACATCTTGACAGCGGTGTTCAGCTTGAAGATGGCAAGAGGCGCACCGCTGTATTCGATCAGCGGGCCTTCGCAGATCTCGGTCTCGGCTTCCGCGACGTCGAAGGGCTGGGTGCCGACCTCCGCGGGGATGATCAGCAGGAAGGCCAGGGCCGCCGGGATCATGCTCCAGTGGAAGAGGAGGCAGCCGCTTTCCAGCTGCCATTCGGAGATGCTCTGCAGGGAGAAGACCAGAGAGCCGCCGCCGACCTTTTTCGCCACCGTCAGCAGGACCATGACGAGAGGCAGCTCGTAGCCGAGCATGACGACCATCTCGCGGGAGATGCCCACGCCGGCGAAGGGACTGCCGGAGGCGCTGCCGCCGATGATCAGGGCGACCGCCGGAATCGTCAGCAGGTAGAGGATGACGATCAGGTCCGCCACGCCGCCGAAAGCCGCCTTGTGGCCGAAGATCGGGAAAAAGAGCATCATCAGGGAAAGTGAGACCAGGCCGATGACCGGAGCCGCCTTGTAGATGCCGGGACGGGCCGCCGCCGGAATGATAGTTTCTTTCCCCATGAGCTTGAAGAAGTCATAAAAAGGCTGCACGATGGGCGGGCCGATGCGCCGCTGCATCCGGGCCAGCACCTTCCGGTCGATCCCGGCCAGGAGCAGTCCGCCGACGGCGGCAAACAGCAGGCCCGGGAAGATCAGAACGTGCAGGGCAACCAGGAGGATTTCTACTAATCTTGCAAGAATGTCAGGCATTTCATTTCCTCCTTACGACATGAAGATGAAGGTGAAGAGCGTGATCAGCGCGGTGCCGAGCACGACCCAGAGCGCGTAGTCGTTGGTGCGGCCGGAATGCAGGTCGTCCATGACTCTGAAGTAGCCCTTTAAGTCCTTCTTGAAGCCCCAGAACAGGTCGGAGCCGCCGACGTGCGAGTGCAGGCTCTTTTCGCCGCCGAAGAAGGTGGCGTGCTTGTCGTCCGCCGTCTTTTCAGGCAAGCTGATGGGGCCGCGCTCGCGGGCGCCGCTCATGGCGACCAGCGTGACGGCGCAGGTCACGATCACGAAGAGGATCAGCCAGAACACGGGATCCCAGATGCTGACGCTGGTGAAGGTGACGGGCTGCGGAGCGATGCCGTGGGAGAAGGCGTAGCCGTCGCCCATCATCGTATCCACGTATTTGGCCGGATCGGTCGCGGCGTTGACGGCCGGATTCACGAAAATGCCGACGGTCTTATTGTAGAACAGGCCGGCGGCCAGGCAGAGCGCCGACATGATGAACATGGGCAGCTGCATGCTGAAAGGCACTTCCCCCGTCCTCTCCAGAGAGGCCGGCGTCTGGCCGAAGAAGACCGCGCTCGTTACCTTGATGAAGGAGGCCAGGGTCATGACGGAGACCAGAAGCGCCACGACGGTGATGATCAGATAAACGATATTGCCGCTTAAGAGCGCCTTTTCGTAGGCCGCCTGATAGATGATCCACTTGGAGGCGAAGCCGTTGAAGGGCGGGATGCCGCTGATGGCGAAGGCGCCGGCCAGGAAGCAGACCGTGGTGTACGGCATCCGTTTGGCGAGGCCGCCCAGCTTGTCCAGATTCGTGGTGCCCGTGGCGTAGTAGACCGCGCCGGCCGTCAGGAACAGAAGGCCCTTGAACAGCGTGTGGTTCATGGCGTGGAACAGACCGCCGTAAAGGCCCAGGTTCGTGCCGAGGCCGACGGCCATCAGCACGTAGCCGATCTGCGAAATGCTGTGGAAAGCCAGCAGGCGCTTGAAATCGTGCTGCGCCAGCGCCATCGTGACGCCGATGAACATGGTCAGCGCGCCGAGGATGGAGAGCAGCAGCATCAGGGCTTCCTTATCCATGGCGCGGAACAGGATCCAGGTCAGACGGATGATCCCGTAGATGCCCGCCTTATTCACCATGCCGGAGAAGAGCGTGGAGACGGAAGCCGGAGCCGTAGCGTAGGCGTCCGCCGCCGGCGTGTGAAAAGGCACCACGAAGCTCTTGACGGCAAGGCCGGCCAGCATGGTCCCGAAGGCCAGCAGCGTGGTCGGCTGCATGCCCTGCGAGGAGATGAGCGCCGTGATCTGCGCCATGTTCAGCGTATGCGTGGTCAGGTACAGGAGCGCGACGCCAAGGAGCGTCATGGAGGAGCCGATGGAGCCGAGGACCAGGTACTTAAAGGCGCCTTCCAGCGCTTCCGGATGCTTTTTGTGACGGAAGGCCGTTAGGGCGACGGAAGCGAAGGTCATGATCTCGATCATGATGAAGAGGTTGAACACGTCGCCGGTGAAGACCAGACCGAGGACGGAGCCGGCCAGCATCAGGAACAGCGTGTAGTAGTGGCCCAGGTGGCCGTCGCGTGACATATAGCGCCAGGAGAAGATCACGCTCATCAGGAAGGTGAGGGCGGTCAGGAGGCCGAAGAAGAGGCCCAGACCGTCGATCTCATAGCCGATACCGAAGGCATAGCCGCCTTCCGGCGCCCAGGCGCCCATCCAGTAGGAGATCACCTCGCCGTTCAGGAAGACCGGGACGATCAGATAAAAGGTCATGGCCGCAGCGGCAAGGCAGGCGATGAGGCTGATGATATAGCGGACGTATTTGTTTTTGCTGCCGAAGATCTCCACCAGAAAGGCCGCGAGGAACAGACCCATAACGGAGATGACGGGGAAATGTACGTAGAAGTTGCTCATCCCTTTAACCTCCTGATCTCATCCGCGTCCGTGGTGTCGTAGCGGCGCTTCAGCATGATGACCAAGGACAGGGCCATGGCGTCAACGCAGGCGCCGATGACGATGCTGGTCAGCGTCAAAGCCTGGGGAATCGGGTCCACGAAGAGGGGCAGATTCCCGTTGATGATGTCCGAAAGCGTGTAGATCGGCGCGGTGGCGTCTTCATGGAAGCCGATGCTGACGATCAGCAGGTTGATGCCGTAATCCATGATGCCCATGCCGATGACGATCTTGATCAGCTCGCGCTTCGCGCACATGACGTACAGGCCGAGCGCGATGAGGCAGATGGCAACGATATAGTTGATGAGTATCATTCCTTCGCCTCCTTTCCGTCGTCTCCGTCCGGGGCCAGGACGCCCATGAGCAGCAGCAGCAGGAAGCCGACGCCGCAGAGGACCTTAAAGCCGACGGCGTAGCTCATGAAAGTGATGGTGCCGCCGCTGATGAGGTCGCCGACCGGACCGATGTTGTAGAACACGTTGCGGCAGAAGACGCTGCCGACGAAGATGCCGATGAGTCCCAGGATCACGTAGAGCGTGGCGCCGACGGACTCGCCGACCCGCAGCACGTCGCTGTTGATGGCGCGGGATGCGGTCTTATAGCCGTAGCCCAGGTAGAGCAGCAGGGCAGAGGACGCCACGATGACACCGCCCTGGAAGCCGCCGCCGGGGCTGACGGTGCCGAAGAGGATGATGTAGAGGCCGAAAACGAGGGCGAAGGGCAGGAACTTGTCAGCGCCGCACTTCACGACCACGTTTTTCTGCGTGATGCCGTTTTTATACTTCATCTTTTTCGTCCTCCTCTCCGTGATGGGACATCGCCAGGATCACGAAGGATCCGGCAATGGCGGTCAGAAGGATGAACGATTCTCCCAGCGTATCGTATCCGCGGAAGTCGAAAACGATGGAGGCGACGTCGTTGGCCGCATAGGCTTCGCCCAGGTTTTTCTGAACGATGATCGCGGCCGCGCCGTCCGCTTCTTGCTTCGTGCCGTCGTAGGTGGGCGGCAGGGTAGCCTTGGCCCAGACCAGCGCGTAAAGGCCGGCGGCCAGGATCAGTGCGGCGCAGCAAAGGGCGAGGATCCGTCTGGTTTTAGTCTTCATGAGGCTCGTCCTCCTTCTTTTCGTCGTGCTTCGACGTCTTCTGCAGGGCGATGATGAAGAGCACCGTGGAAAGGACGGCGCCGACCGCCGCTTCCGCGATGGCCACGTCGGGAGCCTGCAGCAGAATGAAGCCCAGGGCCACAAAGCCGCCCGTCACGCCCAGCGCGATGATGGAGGACAGGAGCTTTTTGGAGAAGGCCGCATAGAGCGCGCTGACAAGTACGCCGATCATGACCAGCGTGTTGAGAACGGTCAGCGCATCGAAATTCATCAGTGCCAGGAGATTAAGCTTCATCTTCCAGATCCTCCTTTAACTGATCTTCGGTCAGATCCTTTTCGGTAACGGCCTTGCTGGCGTAAGCGGCGCGGCCAAGGGCATGACCCGTGATGGGAGAGGTGAGCAGATAGAACGCGCCCAGCACGCCCAGCTTCACGGCCATGGCGGAATCCTTCAGGATGAAGACCGAGTACAGGATGCCCGCGATGATGACGCCCAGGATCCCCAGCGTGGAGATGTTTGTGGCGGACTGCATGCGGGACAGCGTATCCTTCAGGCGGATCAGACCGACGACGCCCGCGACGGCGAAGAAGAGGCTGATGCCCAACAAGACGTAAATTGCGGTCATCATAATCGTCCCTCCACGTAGCGGGCAATGATCACGGAGCCGATAAAGCCTAAGAGCGCCGTAACCAGTGCGATGTCCAGAAAGATCCCGCGGCCGCTGTAAAGCGCGAACAGCACCAGGGCGATATCCGTCAGCACGTCGATGCTGTCGGCCGCCACGGCGCGGTCCACGCCGCTGGGACCTTTAAACAGGCGGTAGAACAGAAGCAGCGCCAGTACGATAAAGCACAGCGCGCCGTAAAGAAAAACTTCCATCAGCGCCAGATCCTCCTTATCCAGGTCTCAAGAGTCCCCTTGATGGCCTTGCCGGCCTTCTCGGACTCCGTTTCTTTTACGTCGATCCAGTGAACGTAATAATAGCTTCTGCCGTTTTCCTCCACGATGTCCAGCGTAATGGTGCCGGGCGTTAAGGTGATGGAATTGGCCAACATGGACTGGCCGTATTCGCTCTTCAGCTCCGTCGGGATCTTGACGATGCCGGGCTTCGTCTTTTTCAGGCCCAGGCCGCGCAGCGCCATATCCGTATTGGCCTTGATCAGTTCGATGGGGAAGATGATCAGGCAGTAGAAGATGAGCAGCAGCAGACGGTCCGGCCGGAGGAGCCAGAAGGCCTTTTCGTGCACGAAATACCGGGCCGAAAAGACTGCGACCAGTAAGGAAATGAGAGCGCCGGCGATCAGGATCTGCCATTCTCCCTGCTCCAGGCCGTCCCAGAGCTGCGTGATCTCACCGGTCAGCAGCAGCCAGAACACCAGACAGAGAAGAAAGGTGGCGCACAGGGCGGGTAACTTATGCTTTTTCAAAAGAAACCTCCTTTGTAGAGTATTCTTGAATAGTCCTGCCTTCCCCTTGAGGGGAAGGTGTCACGCGCAGCGTGACGGATGAGGTATATAGAAGCAGCGTTTATTCGACCAGCAGGTCCGTGAGCTTGTAGCCGCTTCCGCCGGTCAGGCGGATCTTCTCGCTCCCGCAGACGGGACAGACGTACAGCCCCCGGCGTCCTTCGCTTTCGGCCCCGCAGGCTTCACAGCGGATCTGCGGCGGCACGTAGGAGGCGGCGACCTTCGCGCCTTCCGCCGCGGTTCCCCGGGAAAGCTCCTTCAGGGCGTGCTCCAGATAGGAGGGCACCACGCCGGAAAGGACGCCGATCTCGAGGCGGATCTCCAGGATCCGCACGGCGCCGTTTTCCTGAGCCAGCGGCAGGGCGGTCCGCAGGATCTGCTCGGCGATAGCGGTCTCGTGCATGGCTTAACGGTCCATACAGGAGAAGCACGGGTCGATGCTGGCGATGATCAGTCCGGCGTCAGCCACGGAGTTGCCCCGCAGCATGACCGGCACCGTCGGCGCGTTCTTGAAGGTCGGCACGTGGATGCTCACGCGCTTGGTGTACTCGGTCCCGTTCGTGACCAGCTTGTAGCAGAGCTGGCCGCGCGGCGCTTCATGGCGCACCATGTATTCGCCGGCCTTGATCTTCGGGATGCGGTAGCCCAGGTTGATGGCGCCCTTCGGCAGAAGATCCAGGGCCTGGCGGATGATCTTGATGCTCTCGAAGTTCTCCAGCACGCGGATCACGACGCGGCTGAACACGTCGCAGGTATCGAAGACGGCGATATCGAAATCAAAGTCGTCGTAGCTCGAATACGGCGCGTCCTTGCGCACGTCGACGGGAATGCCCGAAGCTCTGGCGTGAGGGCCGACCGCGCCGATGCGCAGCGCGTCTTCCTTCGTCAGGACGCCGACGCCTTTGGTGCGCAGCGCGACGGTCTTGTCGGCCAGCAGCATGTCCTTGATCACGTTCATGGAAGCTTCGATCTTATCCAGCATGGCCAGCACGTTCTTGCGGGTCTCATCCGAGATGTCGCGGCGGGCGCCGCCGATGGTCACCATGCCGTAGTTGACGCGGTTGCCGGTGATCTCTTCCAGGATGTCCATGATGGCTTCGCGGTCGTCCCAGCTGTGCATGAACAGGGAATCGTGGCCGATCAGGTGCAGGGCGATGCCCAGCCACAGATAGTGGGAGTGCAGGCGTTCCAGCTCCGCGATGATGACGCGGATGTACTGGCCGCGCTTGGGCACCTCGATCTCGCCGATGGCTTCGCAGGCCATGGCGTAGGCCAGCGCATGCGAATGCGAGCAGATGCCGCAGACGCGCTCCACCATGACGAGGTTCTGGATAAAGTTTTTCTGCTGTGCCAGCTTTTCGATGCCGCGGTGATTGTAGCCGATGAAGACTTCGGCATCCTTGATCTCTTCGCCTTCCACGTGCAGTCTGGCGTGGACCGGCTCTTCCAAAGCGGGATGGTAAGGCCCGATGGGGACGATATAGCTCATTCCTTGGCCTCCTTTCCGTGAGCTTTTTTGATCAGCTCATCCATGGGGGTGACCAGGATCTGGCCCTGGCCTTCCAGCATGGTGTCGGGCAGGAACAGGCGCTTCGAAACGTCCAGTCCTTCAAAGGTCAGGCCCATGAGCTCGTTGATCTCGCGCTCCGGCCATTCGGCGCCGAGATCGTAGATGTCGGCGATGCTGGGAAGGACGGATTCCCCTTCCACGACGTAGGATTCGATCCCGCCCTTGACTTCGAATTCGTAGGAAACGTTGGGCTTCCCGTCGTCCTCGAAATAGGCGTGGATCATGGCAAGAGGAACGCCTTCGGCCCGCAGCTTTTCGGCTGTCGGGCGCAGCTCCTCTTTGGTGATGCTGTGCTTATGATAGGTCTGCATAAAACCTCCTTCAGCGTTCATTTACTCAATCTGAAATAGTATAACATAAAAGAAGAGGATTGTCCTTTCTTTTTTGATGATTTTCAATATTGCTGCATAATATTTTTCTTATCCGGGCACGCCGCCTGTCAGCAGATGCGCGGGAACTGTGCGCCGGCGAGGGCGGTCAGGAGGCGTGAGCTGCCCCAGGGCGTGCGAAGGACCGGCAGGCCGGGGTGTTCCGCACAGACGGTCCCGATCAGCGCGGCGTTTCTGCCCTCGGGAAACTGCTTCATAAGAGCCAGGGCTTCTTCCGCTTTGTTTGCCGATACGACGGCGATCAGCTTCCCTTCGTTCGCGCTGTACAGCGGATCCAGTCCCAAAAGTTCGCAGGCGGTCCGCACGGCCGGATCCACCGGGATCGATTTTTCCGCAAGTTCAAATCCGAGGTCCGCGCTTTCCGCCAGCTCCGCGAGAACCGTGGCAAGGCCGCCGCGGGTCGGATCGCGCAGCATCTTCAGATCGGCGCCCAGACCGTAGAGGGCGGCGGCCATCGGGGCAAGATCCGCGCAGTCGGAGCTAAGATCCGCCTCCAGCATCTGCGGATGCCTTGCCAGCAGGATGGTCAGGCCGTGATTGCCCAGGGGGCCGGAGACCAGGACTGCATCGCCGGCTTTCATGGCGGCGGGAGAGAGTCCCGGCTGCTTCAGAACGCCGATGCCGGCCGTGTTGATAAACAGCCCGTCGCAGCTGCCTTTTTCGACGACCTTGGTATCGCCGGTCACGACGGATACGCCGGCTTTTTTGACTTCTTCGGCTGCAGAGGCGAGGATCTTCCGCAGATCCTCCGTCGGGAAGCCTTCTTCGATGACGAGGCTCAAGGAAAGGTATTTCGGCTCTCCGCCGGCCATCGCGACGTCATTCAAGGTCCCGCAGACCGCCAGCTTCCCGATGTTTCCGCCCGGGAAGAAGAGCGGCGAGACGACGAAGCTGTCGGTGGAAAAAACGAGCTGCTCCGCGCCGGGAAGCACGGCGCCGTCGCCGAGAGAAGAAAGAAAAGAATTGCCGAAGGCCGGCAGGATCAGTTCGCGGATCAGCGCGGACGTTTTCCGCCCGCCGCTGCCGTAATCTAAAGTAATATATTCATCCATAACGATAACTCCCTGCCCGATCGCCCTGTCAGAAACTCCGGTACGTCCACGCAGCCGCACAGCTGCCCTCGCTGGAGACCATGCAGGGTCCGAGCGGCGCCTCCGGCGTGCAGACCTTCCCGAAGAAGGGACAGCCGGCCGGTTCGATCTTCCCGCAGATCACCTCGCCGCAGCGGCAGGCGGTCGGCGCCGTCTGCCGGGGCAGGCTGATTCCAAACTTTATGGCGGCGTCCCACGCCGCATATTCGCCGTTCAGCGCATAGGCGCTGCCTTCGATATAACCGAGCCCGCGCCAGAGCGCACCGTCTGGCCGCGTCATTTCCTCCATCAGCGCCAGCGCCAGCGGATTGCCCTCCGGCGAAACGGCGCGCGTGTAAGTGTTGACCAGGCGGGGATCCTTCTCCCGGACCTGCCGCAGCAGCTCCTTCACGGAGAGCCAGATATCGGCCGGCTCGAAGCCGCTGATGACGGCCGGCAGCCGGTATTCTTCGGGAAGGAAACGGAAGCCCTTTTCCCCTATGATCACGGCCACGTGGCCGGGACAAAGAAAACCGTCGATGCGGCTTTCGGAATCCGCGAGCAAAGCCCGGACGGCCGGTTCGATGCGGCGCAGCAGCATGAAAACGCTGAAATTACTGACGTTTTTAACGCGGGCGGCTTTGACGGCGGCCAGCGTTCCCGGCGCGGTGGTCTCAAATCCGACGCCGGCAAAGACGTATTCCTGCCCGGGATCGCGCTCCGCCATGGAAAGCGCGTCCATAGGAGAAAAGACCATTTCCACGCGGGCGCCGCGCGCCTTTTCCTTCAGCAGGCTGAGTTCCGGTGAAGTGCCGGGGACCCGCAGCATGTCGCCGTAGGTGCAGACGGTAAGATGCGGCCGGCGGGCGAGGCTCACCAACGCGTCGATGGCTTCCGGCGGCGTCACGCAGACGGGGCAACCGGGGCCGGAGAGGAGCTTTACGCCTTCCGGAAGCAGCTGCTTTAAGCCCGCCCGCGCGATGGCGTGGGTGTGCGTCCCGCAGATTTCCATAAGGCGGATCATAAATAACCTCCCGCCCGGATCGCGGCCATCTCTTTTTCCACCTCGGCGGCCAGCTGCTGTGAGAGCAATGCTTCTTCGGCATCCACCCGCTCGATGGCGAAGCCGGCGTGGACCATCACGTAGTCCCCGATCTTCGGGTCTTTGATGAAATCCACGCGGACGGGGCGTCTGATCCCGTCCCGGGCGCCGACCGCGTCGTTTCCGTTTATTTCAATGATCTTCAAAGGTACGGCAAGGCACATAGGATTATTCCTTTAATAGTATTCTCATATCAGCGAATCTGCTGATTCTTCATGAACTGCCGGATCAGTTCGATATCTTTCAGATCCTTTTCGCGGCCGAGCTCCCGTTTCATCTCAAGAAGTCCCTCCGGCGAGATCAGCTGAAATCCTTCGGCGGAAACAAGGCTGCCGACGAGCCAGTCCTCGAAGATCTCGAGAGAAGGACCGTACTTGAACCATCTTTTTCCGTCGGACGTCCGCCTGTACAGACAGCCGTCGGCTTCCAGCTGATCGGCCATTTGGGCGGTACAGCCCAGGTCGATATCGGCGGTCTGCCCGCGGATCCCGCAGAGGACCATGGCGGCGCCGGTGAGCACCCAGTATTCGCCCCGGTCGTAGGGAAAGCGGTCCAGCTGTTCCAGGATCTCTGCTTTATTCATGCGGGACCTCCCGGCTGATAATTGCGGCGCCGACCGCCAGCTGCCCGAGCGGGATCCCTTCGTCGTTCGGGGAGACGCGGCAGTGCCGGTAAACCCGGAAGCCTTCCGCTTCCAGCTTCTTCTGCAGCCGCGTGAGAATATACAGGTTCTGGAAGCTGCCACCGGAGAGAACGATCTGCTCAAAGCCTTCTTTTTCCCGGATTCGGCCGGCCAGATCTGCCGCCATCTCAACGAGCGTATTCATAAACCGGGCGGCCAGTTCATCGGTTCCGGCGCCTTCCTGCAGCAGCCGGCAGAGCGCAGCCGTCATCGGCCGCTCGTCGAAAAGCAGGCGGCCGCTTTTTTCCATTATAGCATACGGCAGGGCAGCTTCGGTACCGCTTTTCGCGGCGGCTTCGAGCAGAACGGCGGCCTGACCTTCATAGGAAGAGCGGTCACGGATCCCGAGCAGCGCGCTGACACCGTCGAAAAGCCGGCCGATGCTGCTGCAGAAAGGCGCGTTGATGCCCTGTGAGAGCTGGAAGCGGGCGGCCTCCGCGCCCGGGAGAGCCTGGAAACGGGAAAGGGTTTTATCCACAGCGGATAGCGCATTTCCGTCGTCCCGCTCCACGGCCCACTCCAGCGCATCCGTCAGCAGTGACAGAGTGATCCGCCGGATCTCCTTCGTGCAGAGATCTCCACCGGGCAGGCGGAAGGGCCGCAGCGAGGCGGCACGGGTAAATGATTTATAGTCTCCGAGCAGGAATTCGCCGCCCCAGACGGTCCCCTCCGTGCCGTAGCCGGTGCCGTCCCAGATGATGCCGAGCGTGCGTCCGGAGAGCCCGTTGTCCGCCAGGCAGGCAGCCATGTGCGCATGATGATGCTGCACCTTTATAAGCGGCAGCAGCTCGGCAGCCGCGCGTTTTTCCGCATAGCGGGTGGTCAGATAATCCGGGTGCAGGTCGCAGATAAGCGCCTGCGGCAGGATATCGAAAAGATTTTCGTAGTGTTTTATCGTATCTTCGTAGTGAGAGAGCGTTTCGAAATTCTTTCCTTCTCCGATATGCGGAGAGAGAAAGACCTGTGCCGTTCCGTTACTTTCTTCGGATCCGCCGTCTGCCGCGGAGGAAACGCATCTGGACAGCGCGAAGCTGGCCTTCTGCTCGGCTCCGCAGGCGAGAAGGGACAAAGCCGGACCGGGCAGAACGGCTTCGATCGGCTCTGGCGCCCAGCCGCGGGAACGGCGGGTGAAGTAAGGCTCCCCGTCCAGCTCCCACAGGAGCGAGTCGTCGCAGCGCGCCACGATATCCCGGTTATGCAGCAGGAATCCGTCGGCGATATCCGAGAGCTCCTGCAGCGCCTCGCCGTTATCCTTGATGATCGGCCTGTCGGAGAGGTTCGCACTGGTCATGATGAGCAGCGGCGGGCCGTCCTGCAGCAGCAGCTCGTGCAGCGGCGTGTACGGCAGCATGACGCCCAGCCGGTCGTTTTCACTGATCTCAAGGCAGGCTCCCGGATCTTTCTTTTTCAGCAGGACGATCGGCTTCTGACGCGAGACAAGCAGCTTTTCCTCTGCCGGCGAGATCTCGCAGAGCAGTCGGGCGCTTTCGATATCCCGCGCCATCACAGCAAAAGGTTTTTCTTCCCGCTCCTTGCGGCGGCGCAGCTCTTTGACGCTTTCGGGCTGATCCGCCCGGCAGGCCAGATGCATGCCGCCCAGTCCCTTCACGCAGAGGATACCGCCGCGTTCCAACAGCTTTACCGCCTCCGCCAGCGCTTTTTCGCCAAGCGCTTTCGAACGGCCGGAGCGGAAATATTCCACCCTCGGACCGCAGTCCGGGCAGCAGGTCGGCTGCGCGTGATAGCGCCGGTCGGTGATCTCGTGATATTCCTTATTGCAGAGCGCGCACATCGGAAAAGCACCCATGGAAGTCAGCGGCCGGTCGTACGGCACGTCCTTCACGATGGTATAGCGCGGCCCGCAGTTGGTGCAGTTGATGAACGGATAGCGGTAGCGGCGGTTTTCAGGGTCGAAGAGTTCCCGCCGACAGTCCTCGCAGAGGCCTACGTCCGGCGATATCAGCGCCTGCCGCCCGGGCAGCACCTGCGAACTTAAGATCTGAAAATCCGTATATTTTTTCAGTTCGTCATAGTATTCGGCCTTCACGTCCTTTATCACCGCCAGAGCGGGGGCCTTGGTCCAAAGCTCGTCGATAAAAAGCCGCACCCGTTCGGGCTCGCCTTCGATCTCGATTTCCACGCCTTTGGAGGTGTTGCGGATGAAGCCGCAGAGAGAATGATCCGTGATCTGCTTATGAATAAAGGGACGGAAGCCCACGCCCTGCACGATGCCGGAAATCCTGATATTCGCGCCGATGCGTGCCATGCCTTCATCCCCTCCCTTTGCGTGACAATATAACACTTTTCCGCGGAAAGGACAAGGAGTTTTCACGGCATAAACAGCAAACGCGGGCCGCTGCGGTACGGCTTCATTTGACAAATCCGGCCCGTCTGTGCTATCTTATGTGTCGTAAGAATTCCTTCCTTGCGGAAAGGGATCATTTCGGAGGAATCTATGAGCAAAATCATCATTACCATGGAGAACGGCGGCGTGATCGAAGCGGAACTGTATCCGGAGATCGCCCCCATTACGGTCAAAAACTTTGAAGAACTGGTCGAAAAGAAGTTTTACGACGGCCTGATCTTTCACCGCGTCATTCCGGGCTTTATGATCCAGGGCGGCTGCCCGTACGGAACCGGCACGGGCGGTCCCGGCTACCAGATCAAGGGCGAATTTGCCGCCAACGGCGTGAAAAACGACTTAAAGCATACCCGCGGCGTGCTCTCCATGGCGCGTGCCATGCATCCGGACTCCGCCGGCTCGCAGTTCTTTATCATGCACGCGGACGCCCCGCATCTGGACGGCCAGTACGCGGCTTTCGGCAAGGTCGTGAGCGGCATGGACGTGGTGGACAAGATCGCCTCCGTCCGTACGGATTTCCGCGACAGACCCCTGAAGGAGCAGAAGATCAGAACGATCCGGCTGGCAGACTGACGTGACGGCGCTCTCCCCGTCACAGGAGAAGATACACGAAGATGGCAAAATACACTTTACTGAAAACCGAGGGGCGGGCCAAGCGCGGCCGCTTTGAGACCGTGCACGGCATCATCGAGACGCCGGTCTTTATGAACGTGGGCACGGCTGCCGCCATCAAAGGCGCGGTCTCCACGGAGGATCTGAAGACCATCGGCTGCCAGGTGGAGCTTTCGAACACCTATCATCTGCACGTGAGGCCCGGAGACGAGATCGTATATAAACTGGGCGGCCTGCATAAATTCATGAACTGGGACCGGCCGATCCTGACGGATTCCGGCGGCTTTCAGGTCTTTTCGCTGGCGGACCTGCGCAAGATCAAAGAAGAGGGTGTCCATTTCCACTCGCACGTGGACGGCCGGAAGATATTCATGGGGCCGGAGGAGAGCATGCAGATCCAGTCTCACCTCGCCTCCACCATCGCGATGGCCTTCGACGAGTGTATCGAGAATCCTTCCCCGAAGGATTACGTGGAGCGCAGCGTGGACCGCACCGCCCGCTGGCTGGGCCGCTGCAAGGCCGAACTGGAACGTCTGAACAGCCTGCCGGAGACCATCAACAGGGAGCAGCTTCTGTTCGGCATCAACCAGGGCTCGACCTTTGAGGACGTCCGCATCCGCCACGCGCAGGAAATCTCCGAACTGGATCTGCCGGGTTACGCGATCGGCGGGCTGGCCGTGGGCGAGAGCCACGAGGAAATGTACCATATCCTGGATATCGTCGTGCCGCATCTGCCGCTTGCCAAGCCCACTTACCTGATGGGCGTCGGCACGCCGGCGAATATCCTGGAAGGCGTGGAGCGCGGCGTCGACTTTTTCGACTGCGTCTATCCCAGCCGGAACGGCCGCCACGGCCACGTGTACACCAATCACGGCAAGCTGAACCTCCTGAACAAGGCCTACGAGCTGGATGAGCGCCCTATCGAGGAGGGCTGCGGCTGTCCCGCCTGCCGGAAATACAGCCGCGCGTATATCCGGCACCTGCTCAAAGCGGGCGAAATGCTCGGAATGCGACTTTGTGTCTTGCATAATTTATATTTTTATAATACAATGATGAACGAGATCCGCGAAAGCCTGGACGCCGGCTGCTTCGCCGCTTACAAAAAGCGTAAGCTGGAGGGAGTGACAGAGGGCCGGAAGGAGACCGTGCAGCGGGAAGCCGCTGCCGGCAGAGAACGGATCGAAGGAGAAACTGTATGAACCTTTTACTGGCAGAAGCAGCAACGACCGGCACGTCCGGCGGCGGGATGAACACCTGGGTCATCATCGTTTACGTAGTCCTTATCGGCGCCATGATGTATTTCATGATCATCAAGCCGCAGAAGAAGCAGCGCAAGGAACAGGCGGAACTGATGAGCCGCATGGAAGTCGGCGACAGCGTCATGACCACGGCCGGCTTTTACGGCGTGATCATCGACATGACAGACGATACCGTCATCGTCGAGTTCGGCAACAACAAGAACTGCCGCATCCCGATGCAGAAGCAGGCAATCGTCCAGATCGAAAAGCCCGTCGACAACGGCTGAACCTTATAAACCCCATAGCTTTGCCGGACAAAGGCCTTGGAAAACGAGACCTTTGTTTGGGTTATCCGGAGAAATGACGTGGATCTGAAAAGAGGAAAAACCGGGCGGAAATGGCACATAAGCTTCCTTGCGATGCTTGTGCTTTTTCTGTGTGCCTTTTTCTTAAGGCAGCCGGTCTACGCGGAAGTCGGCACGGATGACGAAACGACGGCGGAAGGGCCGGCAGGCACGATCGACGAAACGGCGCCGGAGGAAACGGAGCCGGAAGAGCCGCAGTACCACGAGGCTGTGACGATCCCGCTGTCATCGCCGTTTACCTACGGAAGCATCACGGAGGATACCGAGCTCGTCTTCGTGACGGGGGAGGAAAAGCCCATCAATATCAGAGGCGGCGCCGGTACGGATTTTCCGGCCGTCGGCTATACCCAGAAATGGCAGTCCTTCCGGCTGCTGGGCCTGGAAACGGATAACGGCGGCAAGACCTGGTACAAGGTTCTGATCGAGCTGGAGACGGAAAGCTATGAGGGCTATCTTTCTTCCTCGGTCAGCCGTTCCGTCACGCTCTCGGCTGCCGGCGACGCCTATGCCAACTATCTGATCCTGATGGGCTTTCCCGAATCCTATGCGACGCGCCTGAGCCGCGTCCATTCGCAGTATCCGAAGTGGTTCTTCGTACCGGATTTTACCGGGCTGGAGTGGTCCGACGCGTTCTATGCCGAGGCGAATCCGGATCATTCGGTCGGGATCAGTCTTGTCTACAAGGCTTCCGCGCTGTCCTCCTATATGTCCATGAAACATAACAACTTCGACTGGGAGAACAATACGTGGAGGCTCTACGACAGCGGCGGCTGGACGCTTGCCTCGGATGAGCTCGTGGCGTTCTATCTGGATCCCCGCAATTTCCTGACGACTTCCGACAACAGCATCTTCCTTTTCCTTAACTTGCAGTACGACGGGACGCAGACCGAGGAAGGCGTGCGGAAGATCGTCCAGGGAACCTTCATGGAGGACGGAAAGCATAAGTACGGCGAGACCTTTTCCTATCCGGCGGAGCTGCTCCGCATAGGCCGGGAGGAAGGCGTCAGCCCCTACTATCTGGCGGCGACCATCCGGCAGGAGATCGGCCCGGTCGGAAGCGGAAGCGTCAGCGGCTCCTTCCAGGGCAATCTCTATTATTTCAGCGGCATCTACAATTATTATAATATCGGCGCCTTCTCGCACGACGGCATGGTGCCAGTCGAATCGGCCCTGAAATGGGCTTCCACGAAGCCCAGCGGCTCGAATCCCTATAACCGGCCCTGGGACGAACGGATCAAGGCGCTGGCCGGCGGCGCAAAATATTTCGTCTACAACTACATCGGCCGCGGGCAGAATACGTTCTATTACAAAAAGTTCAACATGGTCGGTGAGTCGCCCTATACGCACCAGTATATGACGAACGTGGCGGGCGCTTATTCGGAGGCCACGTATTTCGGCCGCGCCTACGACGCCGGCGCCCGGGATGCGATCCTGAGCTTTGATATCCCGATCTACAACAATATGCCCGAGCAGGCCTGTCCCCGTCCGACGAAGGACGGCAATCCGAATACCCGCCTGAAAAGCCTGACCGCCGGCGATGCGGTCATTTCTCCGGCGCTGAACGTCAACGATACGGACTACAGTGCCGCCGTGTTTGCCTCGTCAGTCACGATTTCCGCGGAAACGATAGACGCGAACGCGCAGGTGGACGGAACGGGCACGTTCGAACTGGCCGAAGGGGAAAATATCCTTACACTGACGGTAACGGCCCAGAACGGAGACGTGCGCGAGTACCATCTGAATATCTGGTATGAGGAGCTCGGAGACGTCACGCCGGAGACCGAATATACCGTGCAGGACGAGCGCATCAGCGGCATCGCGCCGGGCACGAATGCAGGGACGTTCAAGGAAGGCATCCGCTTCGCGGAAGGCGTGAACTGGATCCTGGCGGAAGACGACGGACAGGAAAAAACGGATGATGCGCTGATGAAGACCGGCGACCGGATCCAGATCCTGAGCTCGAACGGCGTCGTCTGTTTCAGCTATACGGTCCTGATCTACGGCGACGTGAACGGGGACGGGATGATCAACATTTCCGACCTGATCAAGGTGCGGAACCATATCCTTGGGGATAACCCGCTGACAGACGTTTTCGCGCTGGCAGGAAACGTCAACCGGGACTCGTACATCAACATATCCGATCTGATCAAGATCCGGAACCATATCCTGGGAGAGACCCCGCTTTCCCAGGCGGACTGAAGGAATATCGGTTGATTAACAATGGGCGGAACGCATGTCAAAACCGCATATCGGCAATGGGTCAGGCAGGGACTTTCCCTTCTGCTCGCAGCCGTTCTTGTTCTGACGCTGCTTCCGCTTAACGTGAAGGCGGACAAACAGGCCAGCCGGACGCCGATCGGGCGGGCCGATCACGGCTTTACGGATCTGCCGGCTTCCCTGCAGTCGGGACAGCCGTGGATCAACGGCCAGGCGGGCATTCTGGTGGAGCTGAATACCGGAACGGTCCTGTTTTCGAAGAATATCCATCAGCAGATGTATCCGGCCAGCACGACCAAGGTCATGACGGCCCTGATGGCGCTGGAGAACCTGGACCTTAACGATACGCTGACCATTTCCTACAACGCCACGCACGACCTGATCGAGGGCGGATTTGACTGGCGTTTTCAGGCGGGGCAGGTCTTTACCATCGAAGAGGCGCTGTACGGCCTCTGTCTGAATTCGGTCAACACGCTGGGCTATGCGCTGGCCGAAAAGATGGCGGGGAACGTCCCGGAGTTTGCCGCCCTGATGAATCAGCGGGCCGCGAAGGCCGGTGCGCTTCACACCGCCTTTACGAACCCGCACGGCCTGAACGATCCGAACCATCTGACGACCGTGTACGACATGGCGAAGATCCTGTGGGATGCGATCGAGATCGATGATTACCGCCGGATCGCGGGAACGGAGTATTATTCCTGCGCGGAACCCAAGAACGGGCAGGTGATGAACTTCAATCACACGCTTTCCTTCCTGCATCCCTCCAACAAATGGTACGATCCGCGCGTGGTGTGCGGAAAGACCGGCTGGACGGAGGACGCCAGCTTCTGCCGGGCCATTTACGCCAGTGAAGGCGGGCGGGATCTGATCTGCGTCATTTTCTACTCGGAAGGCAACAACGGGGACAATATCGAGGCCGACGTGAAGCGTCTGCTGGATTACGGCTTCGCTTTCCCGGAGGCGGACCTGGTCTCCCTGAAGACCTCCTATACCATCCGGGACGGATATATCACGGGTGTGGAGCCGGGCACGACGGCTGCGTCCTTCCGGGCGCGCGTGACGCTGCAGGCGGCCGGCAACTGGGTCCTGACGGACGCCGACGGCCAGGAGAAGGACGGCTCATCTCTGCTGCAGACGGGGGATACCGTCCGGGTTTACGCGGCGAACGGGATAAGACGCTACTGCGCCACGGTACTTGTTTACGGCGACGTTAACGGAGACGGCAGGATCAACATCTCCGATCTGATAAAAGTCCGGAATCACATCCTGGGCGAACAGAAGCTGACGGCGTCTTTCTTCCTGACGGGTGACGTAAACCGTGACTCGCTGATCAATATTTCGGATCTGATCAAGATCCGGAACCATATTCTGGGAGAAAACGCGATTCCTCAAAACAACTGAAGGGGAGGTACGGTATGAAAAAAGTGCTTGAACTGAAAATAGGTGTTGGAGTTATTCTTGCAATCTTATTGACGTTAGTCATTAATGCATTCGCAGATGGCAATTCAATTAATCTAAGGAATGCAAAAGGTACTGTAGGTGGCGATCCAATCACAATTGAAATGGTAGTTTCACCACAAGCCTCTGCCATTGAGACAACGATATCTTTTGATCCATCTTTTTTGGAATTTGTTAAATCAGCAAGTTCTGGTACTCCTGATTCAGTCAGTTTCTATAGTATTGACAATACTAATGGTTCACTAAAAGTTGAAGCTGATTTTAAAGAAGGTGTAGGTGAGATTAAAATCTGGCTCGTTTTTAATGCATTAAAAGCGGGTGTCACTTATGTTGGAATAGCATCTGATAGTTCTGGAAATCCGATAGAGTGGGTTGCTGATAGCAACGGTGACAGAATTAAAAACATGAATGTCTATAGTTCTGAAGTAACAATTGAAGGCAATTCTACTCCACCCACTGAAACGAATCCTCCCGAGACCAATCCTCCAGAAACCAACCCTCCTGAGACCGATCCGCCTCAGACGGACCCGCCCGCCCCGCCGGAAACCGATCCGCCTTACAATCCTTCTTCGGAAGCTCGTTTAAGTTCTTTGAGTTTTTCCAGCGGAACGCTTTCTCCTGCGTTTGATCCTGATACGTTCACATACCGTTTGGAGGTTGCATCAAATGTTAGCGCTCTTACGGCAAGTTATAAAACGATGGATAACAAAGCCTCCGCGTTTTATTGGCCGTATATTGATAGTGAACATGGTGGAATCGTTTACGGAGAAACAGAATACTTTGTCCGTGTTACCGCAGAAGATGGGTCAACGACTAATGATTATAAAGTTGTCATTAATAGACCTGAGTCGTCAACTGAACCTACAAATCCGCCTGAAACAGAGCCGCCGCATGCGCCGTCCTCCGAAGCACGTCTGAGCGCCCTGAATTTCTCTGGCGTCGGAGAACTTTCCCCCGCCTTTGATCCGGATACGACCAGCTACCGGCTGACGGTCGGCGAGGACGTGACCGGGCTGGACGTCCGCTACAGCACGAAGGATGAAAACGCCACGGCTTACTTCTGGCCCTGGATCGACGGCCAGATGCATGACGGGGAGCAGAAGGCGATCCCCTACGGCGAGACGGTGTTCACCATCCGCGTAACGGCGGAGGATGAAGTCACGACGAAGGATTACAAAATCACCATCGTCCGCCCGGAGCCGGAAACGCAGCCGCCTGTAGAGACGACACCTGAGGAAACCACGCCCGAAGAGACTACCCCGGAAGAAACGACTTCGGATGAGACTACGCCCGAGGAAACGACGCCTGAAGAGACTACCCCGGAAGAGACGACGGAAGCGCCGACCGAGCCAGCGCCGATCGTACTGGGCAGCTCGGCCGTCATGCTGAAGATCCTGGAGCTGCCGGCGGATCTTGAGATCCCGGCCGGCTATACCGTCGTCCAGGTCGTCGGACAGGGCGGCGTAACGTATCATGGACTGGCGCCGGAAGGCGACCCGGATCCGGATCATCTGATCCTGTACGGCGTCCCGGTAACACAGCTGCCGGCTGATCAAACGCGCTATGAGGAAACGGGAGAGACCGGTCTGTACGTCTATGACCGCGCGCAGGCGACGCTCCAGCGCTACGGCGTGGTCGTACAGCCGACGCAGCCCGAGACCGAGCCGACGACGGAAGTGCCAGAAACGACCGTAACGGAGCCGGAAACGACCGTGCCGCCCGAAACGGCTGCGCCGACCACGCAGGCCCCGACCGCGACGGCGGCGCCTTCCTCCACAGCGGCGCAGACGCCGATCGGCGAAGGCGGCGGCGTGCCGTGGTGGGTCTGGCTGGGCCTTCTGATCCTGTTCGGCATCTGCCTGATCGCGATCATCGGTCTGATGATCTCCAAAGACAAGCTGGAAAAGAGGCTCACGCAGGCGGAACGCCTGAGCGCGGACGAGGAAGAAGCCTTCCTGACTATGAATACTGACACTCTTTACAACGCGGCGAAATCAGCCAATCCGCCGAAGCGCTACGGTATGGAGGATATCGAGAATCTGGACGAAGTGCTGGATCCGTCGGACGGCGCCGGGAAACAGTAAACCGATGCAGGAAAGAATTTGACCGGCATTGCGCCGGATATGAAAGGGCGGCACGCTGGTGCCGCCCTGCCGATGAAGGGAAGCGTATGAAGTACTATGCGGTGCGCCGGGGCAGGATCCCCGGAGTCTACGAAGAATGGAGCGAGTGCGAAGCCCAGGTGAAGGGCTTCCCGAACGCTTTGTATAAAAGCTTCAGGACCCGTCTGGAGGCGGAATTCTACCTGCTGGAAGAAGAGGCAGAAAAACAGGAAAGCCCGGTCGTTCCTGCGCCGCCTGCAGAAGAGGAGCCCGAACCCGATTCGCTCCTTCCGGAGGAAAAGGAAGGGCCTGCCTGGCCGGAGATCTACGTGGACGGCAGTTTCCGGGCGGATACCGGCGAGTATTCCTACGGTATGGTGATCCTGGAGGGCGGCGAGGAACTGTATTTCAGCGAGAAGTTTACGGATCCCGACATGGCTCTCATGCGGAACGTGGCGGGCGAGATCCGCGGCGCGCAGGCCGCCATGGAATATGCCCTGCGGCAGGGCTGGCATGGCATTTACCTGTATCACGACTATGCGGGGATCGCGAAATGGTGTACGGGAGAATGGAAAGCGACAAAGCCGGGAACGGAAGCGTACCGGGATTTTTACCGGCATGTCCGGGAGCGGCTGGACGTGATCTTTATAAAAGTGAAGGGGCATTCTCACGACCGATGCAACGATCTGGCCGACGAACTGGCCAAGAAAGCGCTCGGGATCGGAGAAGAAGAGGAAGAAGCTACGACAGCTCCTTCTGAATAAACGCGGCGGCTTCGGACGGCTCTATCCCCAGAACGAAGGCAAATTCCTCGTTGACAAGCCGTTCCGCATCCTTCAGAAAGGCGGAATCGACGGAACGGAGACGGCGGCCGTCTTCCTGCATCTGCAGTTTTCTTTCGTACAGGGTCTTGACAAGAGATACGAGCCGGCGGTGATCGCCGCTGCGGATGATCAGACTGTAGGTTTCCTTCCTGGCAGCCTCGGAATCGATCCAGCAGGTCTCGGCGCTTTTGAGCTCGTGAAGCACGGACAGGATCTCCTCCCGGCTCAAGACAGGCCGGATCCGGGACAGAAGAGATTCATTGTCCACAGGCAGAAACACGACGGTATTTTTCCTGAAACGGGGGTGAAGTTCGTAAAAACGGCGGACCTGACCGCCCAGTTTTTTTTCTGTTATTCCGGTAATCTCACAGACACCGTCCATCCCGTAATGAACGATGCTTCCCGCCTCTAACATGACGTCCTCCTTCTTTGAATGCTGTACACAAGAAAGAACTTATGTTTATTATAACACCAAAGAAAGCGTATTTCAACGAAAAGAAGTCAATATTTGTTAATTTTTTTTATAATATCATTATAACCTTATCAGAATTGCCTACTTGACGGATCCCGCGGTCTTCAGCCGACTTCCCGTCCGGCTCTGCGTATCGTCAGACGCAGGAAGAGGAAGCTTAAGATGAAGGAGACGAGTTCAGCCAGCGGGAAAGCCAGCCAGACGTTGTCCAGTACCTTTGTCAGCGAAAAGAGATAGGCGGCCGGCAGCAGGACGACGACCTGCCGGCAGACCGAGATAAGCAGGGAATGGAAGGGATTGCCGATCGCCTGGCAGACCGAGCCGGCGATGATGCAGAAGCCGGCCAGCGGAAAGTGGAGGGAAATGATCCGCAGCGCCCGGACGCCGATGCTCAGCATTTCATCCGTCGGCGAGAAGATCCCCAGCAGCAATTCCGGGATCGTCAGGAACAGAAGCGCTCCCAGGCTCATAAAGATGACGGCCGCCGCGATGGTCAGGCGGTAGGTCTTCCGGACTCTTTCCATATGGCCGGCGCCGTAATTGTAGGAGACGATCGGGACCATGGCGTTGTTCAGGCCGAAGATCGGCATGAAGATGAAGCTCTGCAGCTTGAAATAGATGCCGTAGACCGCCGTGGCAGCCTCCGTAAAGCCGATCAGGATCTGATTCATGCTGAAATTGACGGCTGAGCCGATCGACTGCATGAGGATGGAAGGAAAGCCGATCCGGTAGATATCCAGGGCGATCCGTCCGTTGAAGCGGATCTTTTTGAAAGCCGGGCTCAGCTCAGGATTGTATTTGAGATTCAGGAAGATGCCGACCAGGGCGGCGATCCCCTGGCCGATAACGGTCGCGACGGCGGCGCCTTTTACTTCCAGCCGCGGAAAACCCGCATAGCCGAAGATAAACAGCGGGTCCAGCACGATGTTGATGCCCGCGCCGACCAGCTGGCAGATCATGGATTTATCCGTCCGGCCCGTCGACTGCAGCAGACGCTCCAGCGTGACCTGGGCGTACAGGAAGAAGCAGATCCCCATGACGATGCTTAAATAATCGCCGCCGTAGCGGATGATCTGCGCGTTATCCGTCTGCAGAGCAAAGTAGGAACGGGCGAAGAGCAGGCCGATCAGAGAGAAAACGGCGGCCATCACGATCTCAAGAAACAGGCCGACGCCGGCGATCTGACGGGCGCGGTCCTCCATTTTTTCTCCGAGTGCGCGGGAGATGAGGGCGCTCATCCCGACGCCGGTCCCGATGGAAAAAGCGATCAGCAGGGACTGCATGGGGAAGGCAAGGCTGACGGCGTTCATGGCGTCCTGATGCAGCTCGAGCTTGGAAACGAAATAACTGTCGACGATATTGTAAAGCGCCTGGAACATCATGGAAACGGTCATGGGCAGCGCCATGGAAAACAGTAGTTTTCCGATGGGCTGCGTTCCCATTTTGTTGGGGCTGAGTTCGTGCTTTTCCTGGGATGCTGCCTGCGTCATATCCGTGCCTCGGGAGAATAGTCTGAAAATCCAAAACATATAGTACCACAGTCCGGACAAAAGGTACAGAGCGGAGGAATGTGATTTTTCCTTTCCGCAGGCCGTATTTTGTGCTATAATGACGCCATGGGCAAGCTTCAGAACAAAAAACTGTATCTCCTGGATATGGACGGGACCATCTATCTGGATGAGACCCTTTTTGACGGGGTCCCGGAGTTCCTAGAGCGGATCCGCTCAAAAGGAGGCCGATACCTTTTCCTGACCAACAATTCCTCCCGGGGGATCGAAGGGTATCTGGAAAAGATGAAGCGTCTGGGCATTCCGGCAAAGCCGGATGATTTTTTGACCTCGACGGACGCGACCGTCAGGACGATACGCGAAGACTATCCCGGCCGTCTGATCTACGTGGTGGGTACGGAGTCCTTAAAGCGGCAGCTGCGCGGGACGGGCCTTGCGCTGAGCGAGGAGCCGGTCCCGGAGGTCTCGCTGCTGCTCGTGGGCTTCGACAGGGAACTCACTTACAAAAAGCTGGAAGACGCCTGCATCCTGCTGGGACGCGGCGCAGACTATCTGGCGACCAACCCTGACTGGGTGTGCCCGGTGTCCTTTGGTTTTGAACCGGACTGCGGCAGCATCTGCGAGATGCTCTGGCACGCGACCGGGCGGAAGCCGCGCGTGATCGGCAAGCCCGAGCCGCAGATGGTGTATCTGGCGCTGGAACGGACCGGTTTTACGCCTCAGGAGACCGTCGTGATCGGCGACAGGCTTTATACGGATATCGCCTGCGGCGTGAACGCCGGCGTGGATACGGTCTTTGTCTTAAGCGGCGAGGGGAAGCGGGAAGACGTGGAAACGTACGGGATCCGTCCGACCCTGATTCTGCCGGATATCAATGCGATCATAAAGGAAATGTAGATAAAGGAGTTATCATGAAAAAATTCGTAAAAATCCTCTGCCTGATCTTTCTGCCGCTGACGGCTCTCTATCTGATCTTTCTGCGCTGCCGCCGTCATTTAACCTGGCCGGAGGGCCTGAAAGGCGTTCGTTTTGCACACCGCGGCCTGCATCACCAGCCGGATCAGCCGGAAAACTCGCTGGCCGCCTTCCGGAACGCGGTGGAACATGGCTACGGCGCGGAGCTGGATCTGCATCTGATGAAGGACGGAAACGTAGCCGTGATCCATGACAGCTCCTTAAAGCGGACCGCCGGCGCCGACGTGGCGATCGAGGATCTGACGAAAGAGGATCTGGAGAACTACCGCCTGGAGGGCACGGATGAGAAGATCCCGCTCTTTGAGGAAGTCCTGGAGATCTTTGAAGGCAAAACGCCGCTGGTGGTCGAGATCAAGCCGGTACGCGGCAACCATCGGGAGCTGACGGCCCGCGCCTGCGAGATCCTGGACAAGTACGACGTGACCTACTGCATGGAAAGCTTCGATCCCCGAGTGCTGATGTGGCTGAAGGAATTCCGGCCGGATATCGTCCGGGGCCAGCTGTCCGGAAACCTGATGAAGAGCGATGCCGATCAGAGCAAACTGACGCTCTGGATCCTGGAGCGGCTCCTGATGAATTTCCTCGCGCAGCCGGATTTCATCGCCTATGATCATGAGTACAGGAAACGTCCGGAATTAAAGCTCTGCCGCCTGCTCTACGGCGTACAGGAAGTGTCCTGGACGGTCCGTTCGGAGGAGAGGGCGAAGCAGCTGGAGGATGACGGCTGCCTGATCATCTTTGAAAAATTCGGCGGCTGACGCGCTTCGGAAGAGGACTGAAAAAACACTGAAAAATTTTTCAAAAAGTTGTTGACAATCCGTTTTGGATGTTGTATCATACACCCTGCGCCCCAAAAGGTGCATGCGCGAGTGGCTCAGCGGTGGAGCACCACCTTGCCAAGGTGGGGGTCGCGGGTTCGATCCCCGTCTCGCGCTCTTTTATAAGCAGTTGTGGCGGAATTGGCATACGCGCATGATTCAGGTTCATGTCCATGTACTTGGGTAGGGGTTCAAGTCCCCTCAACTGCACGAAAATCCCCTGCGGAAGCAGGGGATTTTTGGTATATGACAAACCTATAAGGGAATAATAAAAATGCTATGCAATTATTTCTTTTTGTTATCCTTTTCCGCTTGTAAAAAGCGCGGCAAAGTTCTATACTGTGGCCATAATAAAACGAAAAATCCGCAGATAACAGGCTGAAAACCGGTGAGTCCCGTGAAAGAGCGCTTCGTCTGCGGAAAAATATGACGGAGGAACGAATATGCGTATTGGATGTCCTACAGAGATCAAAGCTCAGGAAGGCCGCGTCGGCGTAACCCCGGCTATGACCTATGCCTTTGAAAAGGCCGGACACGAGGTGTTCATTCAGGCCGGAGCCGGCGTCAGGAGCGGTTTCCCGGATGAAGAGTATGTAAAAGCGGGAGCGAAGATCCTGGCTAGCCCGAAAGAAGTCTTTGACGCTTCCGATATGATCATCAAGGTCAAGGAACCCCTGCCGAGCGAGTACGATCTCTTCCATGAAGGACAGATCTTATTTACCTATCTGCATCTGGCTCCGGACCGCGAGCAGACCGAAGGCCTGCTGAAGGCCAAGGTCATCGGCATCGCTTATGAGACGGTTCAGCTGGCCAACGGTTCCCTGCCGCTTCTTTCCTGCATGAGCGAGATCGCAGGCCGCATGGCAGTCCAGGTCGGCGCCCACCTGCTGGAAATGCCCTGCGGCGGCAGCGGCATCCTGCTGGGCGGCGTTTCGGGCGTAAAGCGCGGCCACGTCGTGATCCTCGGCGGCGGCATCGTCGGTACGAGCGCGATCAAGATCGCGGTCGGCATGGGCGCCCGCGTAACGGTGCTGGATATGTCGGCTCCTCGTCTGCTGTACTTAAGCGATATCTTCGGCAGCCGCATCCAGACCCTGATGAGCAACCCTTACAACATCGCGGAAGCCGTGAAGGACGCCGACGTCCTGATCTCCTCCGTGCTGGTGCCCGGCGGCCGGACCCCGAAGCTGGTCACGGACGAAATGGTGCTCAGCATGAAGCCGGGCTCCGTCCTGATCGACGTGGCCGTGGACCAGGGCGGCGCGATCCCGTTCATCGACCGGATCACGACCCATGCGGATCCTTATTTCATCAAGGACGGCTACGTATGCTACAGCGTCGCCAACATGCCCGGCGCGGTGCCGCACACTTCCACGCTGGCGCTGACGAACGTTACGCTGCCTTACGCGCTGAAGATCGCCAATATGGGCGCGGAAGCCGCCATGAAGGCCGATCCGGCCCTGAAAGCCGGCCTGAACGTCTACAAGGGATACATCACCTATGAAGGCGTTCGCGAAGCCTATCCGGAGCTGCCGTACAAGAGCGCGGACGAAGTACTGAAATAATCAAAGCGCACAAAAAGAACCCGCAGGGAAACTGCGGGTTCTTTTTGTGCAGTCAGTCCTGTTTACAGCCCGATAAAAGCTTCGACCTCAGCTTTCGGAAGGTATCCCATCGACGTATTCATGACCTCCCCGTCCTTGAAGAGGAGAAGAGCCGGGATGCTGCGGATGCCGAAGCGGCGGGCCAGATCCGGATTATCGTCCACGTTGATCTTGGCGACCGTCACCTTCCCCTCCTGTTCGTCCGCCACCTGGGCGATCACGGGGCCCAGCATGCGGCAGGGACCGCACCAGGCGGCCCAGAAATCCACCAGAACAGGTCCCTCATTCTTTAATACGACTTCCTCAAAATTGTTTTCATTTACGATGATCTCAGCCATGTGCTGCTCCTTTCTGCCGGATGTACGAGACGTCCGGACGGCTTTCAAACCCTTGAATTCTTAAAAAACAGAAAAAATCTTGTTTTTTTATAAAAGGTTCCTTATAATATTTCCGGCAATCATTGTACACTGTACCATTCCATTTTGTCAAGGAGACGCTATGCTGACCGTTCGTGAAGTATCCGGAAGGAAAGAACAGAAGGAGTTCGTGGAATTTCCGCTTCGTTTATATAAAGACTGCCCGCAGTTTGTGCCGCCGCTGTATTCGGACGAGATGGCCGTATTCAAAAAAGACTACGTCTATTACGATACCAGCGAGGCAGTCTACTATCTGGCCTGGGACGGAGACCAGGTCGTTGGCCGTATCTCGGGTATCCTGCAGAAGGCCAGCAATGAAAAGTGGGGCCAGAAGCGCGTTCGCTTCACCCGCTTCGACGCGGTCAACGATCCTGCGGTCGCCAAAGCGCTTTTTGACGCAGTGGAGAACTGGGCCCGCTCCAAAGGAATGGAGGAGGTCGTGGGACCGCTGGGCTTCAACGACCTGGAACGCGAAGGCATGCTGATCGAAGGCTTTGAGCATCTCGCCACCTTCGAGGAACAGTACAATTATGACTATTATCAGGCGCTCGTGGAAGGATGCGGCTACGAAAAGGAAGTGGACTGGCTGGAAAGCCAGGTCCGTGCGGTCAAAGAAGACGACGGCCGCATGGCGCGCCTGAGTGAAATGCTGATGAAGCGCTACAAGCTGCATTGCGATGATTCAAAGAATACAAGCGAATTCATCCGCCGCTATGCGGATATGTTTTTCCACATGGTGGATGTGAGCTACGACCAGATCTACGGAACGGTCCCCTTCACCGACAACATGAAGAAGATGCTGATCGGCAACTTCCGCCTGATCGTTAAGAAAGAATACGTGACGGTGGTCCTGGATGAAAACGAGCAGCCGGTCTGCATCGGCCTGTGCTTCCCGTCCATCTCAAAAGCGGTGCAGAAGAGCGGCGGAAGACTCACGCCCGGCTGCCTGATCCGGATCCTGAAGTGCCTGCGGAAGCCGGAAGTGATCGATCTGGGCCTGATCGGCGTGGCGCCGGAATGGGCGAATAAGGGAGCGAGCGTTATGGTAGCCTACGGACTTGATCAGATGCTGCGGAACAGCAAGACGATAAAGTATGCCGAGACGAATCTGAATCTGGAGGACAACCACAATATCCGCAATCTCTGGAAGCAGCGTTTCGATGCGACGGAGCATAAGCGCAGAAGAAGCTTCGTGAAGCGGATCGTGTAGATCTGTTAATCGCCTCGCGCCCGGACGAAAACTTTTCTCACTAGTCGCTTCGCTAAATCGTTCGAAAAGTATTGTCCGGCTCGCTCGGCGGATATATATCTGCCGAGCGCAGAGCGATGAAAACACTTGACAAACCGATATCGGAAGGG
>JAEEGI010002231.1_pt1 | contig 47972 bp, 35 predicted proteins | sample 8958751 | NCBI WGS metagenome assembly JAEEGI01 (sample SAMN16246545, study PRJNA631951) | gut metagenome | biome: gut microbiome; feature: rumen; material: KS-attached | host: Bos | place: Iran: Karaj | collected 2018-10
ATTTGCGACCCTGCCGTAGGTTCTGGCCACTTCCTTGTTTCCGTCCTTAATGAAATCATCCGTACCAAATACGACCTTGGAATATTGGTTGACAGCACTGGTAAACGAATCAAGAAGCAAGAATACAGCGTTGACATTGAGAACGACGAACTCCTTGTTTCCGACGAGGACGGCAATCCTTTTTCCTATATTCCAGGCAATCTTGAAAGTCAGCGCATACAGGAAACCCTTTTCAACGAAAAACGTAAAATCATCGAAAACTGTCTTTTCGGTGTAGACTTGAATCCCAATGCGGTAAACATTTGCCGTCTTCGCCTTTGGATAGAGTTGCTGAAGAATGCCTATTACACCAAGGAAAGCAATTTCTCGGAGTTGGAAACGCTTCCTAACATCGACATCAATATCAAGGTGGGCAATTCATTGTTGCACCGTTTCGATTTGGCTCAGGACATCTCTGGAATACTTCGCAAAAACGGCATCTCTATAAGCGACTATTGTCAGGCGGTCAACAAATATAAAAACGCACACAGCAAGGATGAGAAGAAAACCCTTGTGGATTACTTACAGCAAATTAAGGGAAACCTTCGCACACAAATCGGGCAGAATGATCCCAAACTGAAGGAAAAGCAAAGACTAGAGAGCGAATTAACCGATTTGTTAGCGCCACAACTCTTTGAGATTAGCAAGAAGGAACAGACAGCACGCGACAAAAAAGCGAAAGACTTGCAGAACAAGATCGCTAAACTTCAAAAAGAGATTGATGAGGTACATGATAATAAGGTTTTTGTGGATGCTTTCGAGTGGCGTATTGAATTCCCTGAAGTGCTTGATGAAAACGGCAAGTTTATCGGCTTTGATTGTATCATTGGTAATCCGCCGTATATGAGAATACAAACCATACGAGAATCTAACCCGGAATTTGCTGAATATCTATCTAAAAACTATCAAGCAGCTACTGGTTCTTTCGACTTGTATGTTCTCTTTGTCGAAATTGCCAGACAATTAATTAAAGAAAACGGTCTAGTCCATTATATTATGCCTGTAAAGTGGACCAACTCTGATTTTGGAAAAGGCTTACGCGGCTATTTGGCAAAGGAAAAGTTTGTATCCAGAATCATCAACTTTGGTGCATATCAAGTTTTCGATGCTTCTACTTACACAGGATTACAATGGTTCTGTTCTTCGGAGAAGATTCAATATGCCGAGTTAGATAATAGTATTACTACTGTTGATCAATTTACCAAGTTCTTAAATTCGATACAATTATCTGATTATTCACTAATTGAATACGAAACAGATACTCCTTGGACTTTAGCAAATAAAGTCGTTAATGGTATTTTGGAGAAATTGAGAAAGAATCCGTATACATTAGGAGATGTTTTCGAATCCATTTTTCAAGGTATCGCAACAAGTAAAGATGATGTGTATTTTCTATATGATTGTAAGGAGTTTGACAACTTTACGATTGAGGGTTATTCGAAATATCTCAATGAAAGAATAGTTATTGAAAAAGGACTGGTTAAACCTCTTTTAAAAGGAGAAGATGTGCATAGATATGAGGTTCTAAACAGCAATCGCTATGTGGTTTTTCCATATAAGTTTGTCAACGCCAAAGCTATATTATACGAAGAAGACGAAATAAGTACTTTATTCCCAGAAGGTTACAAATATTTAAAAGCATGTGAGTCTGAATTGCGTGGCCGAGAAAAAGGCAGGTTTGATAATGACAAATGGTTTCAATTCGGACGAAACCAAGGAATAGGATATGGAAACATTCCAAAACTTGTAGCACCTGAGATTTCTTTGGGTGGCAATTATTCGTTTGACTTTGACGGACAATATTATAGTACAACTACTGTATACGGGTACATAAAACGTAATAGCTTTTCAGAAAGCTATTATACTTGGATGGCTATCCTCAATTCGAAACTTTGTTGGTGGTTTATGATACAGACAGGCACAGTGTTAGCTAACGGATATTATAGATACAAACCCGCTTATCTTAAACCGTTTCCGATACCAGTAATCCCGAAAGAATATGATACTTTGCTATGTAATCTTGCAAAAAGAATTATTCAAGAAAACAACTCTGAAATACGTGCAACAATCACAAAGGAGATAAATAAACTTGTTTTTGCGTTGTATAATCTAAATGATGACGAGATACGCATAGTGGAAAGTTGCTAACTATTATTCAGAAAGAGCGGAACATATCGCGTTATAATCTACATTATATAACTTACATATTTGTTTGTCAAGTTCTATCTGGATACGGGTCGTATCTGAACCACCCATTTTCATCTGTTTTGTAATCTCTTTTACAAGGCTTTCAATCGAATGCACTAAATCGGCAGGCAGATTTGAATAATTAGGAAACGGGAAAGGCGCGACATAATTCGTTTTGAACGTGTAATAACCTCCTCGTAAAACGTATCCAGTTTTTTGAATATAGAACCAAAACAAGCTGGAATTCAATAATCCGAGTAAAAACTCATAACTAATAGGAAGCCCTTCTTTCTTCACATAGCCATAGACTTTTGTTGTACTATAATATCGTCCGTCAAAGTCAAACGAATAATTGCCACCCAAAGAAATCTCAGGTGCTACAAGTTTTGGAATGTTTCCATATCCTATTCCTTGGTTTCGTCCGAATTGAAACCATTTGTCATTATCAAACCTGCATTAAAAATGCGCATTAATATCAAGATTTGTCAAATAAAGATATAATGTATTTCTACTAACTTTTAGTTTTTTAGCAATTTGCACCTTCGTTAATCCGCTATTCTGCATCTCTTTAATAATGCCACTTTTCCCATCCAGTTTTCTCTTCAAATTTTTACTACCAATAGGTCGTCCCAACACTACCCCTTCAGCCTTCTTTCTAGCCAATGCCTCTTTCGTCCGTTGGCTAATCAAGTTGCGCTCAATCTCTGCCGACAACCCGAATGCAAAAGCCAGCACCTTGCTCTGAATGTCGTCACCAAGTCGATAGTTATCTTTGATGGTCCATACCCGACACTCCTTTTTCATACACAAACTTAAAATCTCCATAATCATAAACAGATTACGTCCCAAACGTGATAGCTCAGCACAAATGATAAGGTCATCTTTCTGGACACGATTGAGTAACTTGCCAAGTTGTCGTTTGTTGTAGTTCTTAGTTCCGCTGATGGTTTCCTCAATCCATCCATCAATGTGAAGGGCTTCCCTTTGGCAGAAATTATTGATTTCAAACCTTTGATTCTCAACAGTCTGTTTGTCGCTGCTAACTCTGATATAACCGTAAATCATAATAAAAATATTTAAATGCATAACAACATAATCAACAAAGACATTCCTTTGAAGACAATTATTTCATGCAACGACTTAAAGATTTGTTGTTACAACAAATCCTTCAGGAAAAACCACATTATTATCAAATTGGAAAGATATTCCTTCCTTTTTTCACGCCCCAATAGAAACTCTCGTAGCTTCCAAAGTCCCATCAGCATCATCCCGCTTTTTCGAGGCTTTGGGTGCTCCGCCCGTATAGGTGGCATTCAGCCGCCCTATGATTTCAGTCACCACCGCATAGGACTTGCCATAATCTTCAGGCTCCTTTGCCGACATAACTTGCAGATAGGTCACCAAAACTACAAGCTTGTCGTTAACTTCCCGCTTCAGGACGAGAAGAGGCTTGTGCTTCACCACCCTGCTCTCGGCCCTGTCCACCTCAAGCCTCTTGTCCAAAAGCCTATCCAAAGCTTCCTTAATGCCGTTGATTCGTTCAGGCAGCAAGGGAAGCTTTTCCACATGAACTTGCATCTTGGGTTGCGCCAAGTCGTGAAGCAAGACTTTCACTACCGTCATCTGGGTGTCCATATCCATTCGGGTGAGCGGCTTGCCGTAGGAGCCGAAGAGCTTTTTGAGCGCCTTGGCACTGGCCTTTACCTCGGCATCACGCAAATAGCAGCAAGAGTCGATGAAACGATGCGCCGCCACAATGCTGTCGTTGAGCTGTTTGACTTCCTTTTGCACATTATGCTTTGCCTTGCCAACATTTAGGGCATCGAAAAGCCTTTGGTTGGCATCTTTCACTTCTCGGACAAGACCAGTAATGTAATCGTCAGTTTGCACGTCCCTAAAATAATGGCATATCTCATCAATTCCGGTATGGAACGACAAGGAATCCAGGCCCTGGTTGAATTTGGATGGAGTCATATTGATTCGTATTATGGGTTAGAATTGGATATACCGCCGCGATAACGTGATTTACTCATTGAATGCGAGACTATATGACAATGACTTGTGACAATAACCATGACAGCTTCAACAAAACAAGAAACTTTATACCTTATGTAAAAGTGGTCATTGTCATAGTCAATAGTCATAGTCGAGCAAGTTCGAATATCAACAGCATCGTGTTTCAATCCTGAGCATTCACTTGATGCATAACCATCAAAAACCGTATCAAATAAGGAATTACAAGGTTATCAATGACAAATTGTCTGATTCTTTGCCCTATTATGCCGTTTATAACTCTTCTCTTCCCTATTGAATCGGGTTAGCAATTGTTATGAACGACAAAAAGTCTGATTACCTGCCCTTTTGAATCGTTGATAACTCTCTTACACCCGATTGCATGAAGATGAGTGCCGTTATAAATAATGAAAAATGAAATTCATTGACCTAAAAGGCGGTTATTATGTATCTTTCAAAACTAAATTGCATTTATAAGTTTCTTAGCTGTAAGCTATCAGCCGTCAGCTATCAGCTCGGGTAGCACAAAGCTGAATGCTGATGGCCGACTGCTGACGGCCAATTTCTCTTGCCTTTTATGTAAACTAATATTGCCCAGCTGCTTTACATGCTTAAACTACATCACGAAAACTTTTCAATGCAGCAATGGTGTTGTTTAGTGTCGCGCTCATAGGTGATGCCCACGAGCAACAGGTCGTCGGTGTATTGCGAGACCTTGGCGGGGTATTGCCTTTGTTTGATTTGTTCGATGGCGGTGTTCACGGCCTTGTCGTATTTCAGCTCGATGACAATGGCGGGTGAAGCGACGTTCTTGCGCGGGATGAGCACCAAGTCGGCGAAGCCCTTGCCCGATGCCAGCTCACGGTGGATGATGTAGTCGTTGGAGGCGTAATAGTAGGCGAGACTCAACACACAGGCCAATGAGTTCTCGTCGTTGTAGCTCAGGATGCTCGTGTTCTCGTCGTGAGCGACGTCGACACCTCGAGCCACCGCCTCTTCATTGCCTTCAATCGTAGCGCGCAGCAACTGCTTCGACTTTTCAATGGCATTGGCGACATGGCTCCAGTTGTTCAACTTGACAGCATTAACCATCTCGCCAGCCACCTCCTTGTTGGGGATGTAACACTCGCTCTCTTTCCAGTCGTATGACAGGTAGCCCAAATGGATGAGCACGGTCAACACATCATCCTTGGATTGGATGACCGACATGTCGTTTTGGAATCCCGTGGGGTCAACGGCACAGCGTTCACCCGCCAGCATCCGCACCACATCATCTTTCAGCCCTTCGTAGTTCATTTGGATGTAATTTGCCACAGTATCGTAGGAAGCCGTGGATGCCCAAAAGCTACGGCAACGACGACTTCGGATGGCCTGCATCACGGAGTTAGGATTAAAAATGGACATCTCGTCCCCTATCTGATAGCCATCGTACCATTTCTCCAATTCATCGAAATCCATTCCATGCTTTTCAGCCAAAGCAAGCACCTCTTCCTTGGTGAAACCGAAATATGGTGCCATATCCACAGGCTCCACCATCGAATACTCGATGAAATTGTTCATCGCCGACTGCGTCTTGTATTTCTTGACAGGCAGGATTCCCGTCATGTAGACGCCTGCAAAAACACGGACACCATCCATGCTCTTAAACATCCGCCGCAACCAGCCAACATAGCGGTCCATGACCTCAGTGCCAGGCGCATACTCGCGACAAATGGCATCCCACTCATCAATGATAAAGATAAACTGCTCACCCTTGGCTTCGGTCACCCGCAGCAGATAGTCCATCAGCCTGTCGCCATCTTCCGCTGCAACGTCAGGATAGGCCTTGACGACATCAGCCAGCAGCGTAGCATCCATCTTGTCCACGATGTTGTCGTCGTCCCTTTCGGAAATGAAACTTGTCAGGTCAAGGAAAATCACAGGATACTTGTTCAAATGCTTCTCAAACGAAGGGTAAGAGGCAATCGCAAGGTCTGCAAACAGTGCACGGGAATCACATGAGTGGTCGTAATAGGCACACAGCATCTTGGCCGCTATCGACTTACCGAAACGACGGCTGCGTGAGACACAGCTAAAACTGCGCTCCGTAAAAAGGGTGCTATTGACAATGGCTATCAAGCCAGACTTGTCAACATATTCACTATTCCTAACTCTTTGGAATCCAGCATTGCCAAGATTGATATAGGTTCCCATGACTTTGTTTTTTCTCTTCTTTTGTTACCCAAATTACAGCTCTATCCCATAAAGATGCATCTTATTATACAAGGTCTTCCGGTCGATCTTCAGCAGCTTGGATGCAACAGTCTTATTGCCCCTTGCCTTCTGCAAGGCGGCCTCGATCTGTTCCTTCTCATGCTCAGGACGCAAGGCCCAGTCATCCTCATCCGCGGCGATGACCGTCTTCTTGTTGGGCGCACTGAACACCGGCAGGTCGTCCATCTCGATGTTTTCGCTTTCGGCAAACAGCACGCAGCGACGCACCACATTGCGCAACTCACGCAGGTTGCCGTTCCAACGCTGTTCCTTCATCCGCTGCAAGGCATCGGGAGAAATACCCTTCACGTTTTTCCCCAACTCTTCGTTGGCCTGACGAATGAAGAACGTGGTCAACTCGTCGAAGTCCTCCAAGCGGTCACGCAAGGGAGGCACCTCAATGGCAAACTCATTGATACGGTGGTACAAATCCTGGCGGAATCGTCCTTCTTCGATAGCCTGTTCGAGGTTTTCGTTCGTTGCGGCCACGATGCGAACATCCACATGGATATCAGTGGCAGAGCCTACCGGGCGAACCTTCTGTTCCTGCAAGGCACGGAGCAGCTGCATCTGCACCTCGTAAGGCAGGTTACCCACCTCGTCAAGAAACACCGTGCCACCCTTGGCTTGCTCGAAGACACCTTTTTTATCCGCAATAGCCGAGGTGAAAGAGCCTTTCAGATGGCCAAACAACTCACTGGGTGCCAGTTCTTTGGAGAGACTTCCGCAATCCACAGGGATAAACGGGCCGTCTTTGTACTGGCTCATCTCGTGAATCATGCGGGCGATATATTCCTTTCCCGTGCCACTCTCGCCGAGAATCAGCACAGAGAATTTGGTGGGTGCCACCAATTCCACATGTTTGTAGAGCCTTTGCATGGAAGGGCTGTTGCCTTTCACCCATTGTTTGTTGCTGGGAATGAACGCTTCAGTGGCCTCATCATCCCTCGATTCCAAAGCGGCAGCGATTTTTTCCTCAAGCACACTAGGATTGATGGGCTTCTTCAGGTAATCGAAAGCGCCAAGCTTCATGGCCGAAACGGCGGTCTGCACCTCGGCATAGCCCGTCATCACAATGATGGGCACCTTGCTTTTCAGCTTCTCCCTGACCCATGTCATCAAGATAATGCCATCCCCATCGGGAAGACGCAAATCGGTGAGAATCAAGCTAAAATCACCGCTTGATATTTCAATTTTAGCCTGCTCATAACGCGATGCAAGCACAGCCTCATAGCCGTTCTTCTTCAGCCAAGTCTGAATCATCATGCCAAAAGAGGCATCGTCTTCCACAACTAGAATTCTACATTTCATGGTGCAAAAATAACAATTATTCTGTAGATTCCACAAAAATACACACAAAAAAAAGCCTCACATTGGGGAAATGTGAGGCAATTTAAAAAAAATTGAAAACGAGCAGATTCCGTATTACACGGATTTTATTTGATGGATACTACCAAATAATTCGAAATACTCCAGAAAGCTTCCTTGTCGATGATCTTCAACTCCAGCGAGCCTTGCTCTCCTTCATTGAGCTCATAGCTGCTTTCGGGATGGTTGGTCATCACCTTGGCTTTCTTGGTGTTCAAGGGGATAATGTACAAGTCGCGCTTGTCGGCCTGCATGAACTGGCTGTTGTCGAAACCTTGCTTAGAGATTTCCTTCGCTTGGAACAAGCCGCCTTTGCTGATAATGCCCTTCTCAACCAAGGCTGCTTCGTTGGCGATGCACACCCACACCGTGTTCAGCATGGCGTCTTGGTTCTCTATGGTCTCTTGCTGCACGGCATTCTTTGCATTCATCACATCAAGGCTTGAATTGAGGTCGTTGATGTTTTCGCTCAAATCCGAAACTTGTTCGCTCAAATCAGCGATTTGTTGACGGCTTTGCTGTAGTTCATCCTTCAGGTTGTTGATGAACACGTCCTTGTCGTCCAACTGTTTCTTCAAACGGCTGATGGTCTGATTCAGGGCCTTCGACTTGGCACCCTGTTCGACCACCTGCTTTTCCAACGCATTGATCTTGTCGCGATTCTCGCGCAAGGTCTGTTGGATGGCATTGATCTCGGAAACGGCTTTGCTGGTGTTGCCTTCCTGATTCTCCATCATAATGATGCCTTCAGCCGCACGAATCGACTCAAGGGCATTTTCAATCTCATTGATGGTCGACAAAGCTTGGTCAAAACCACCTTTGGCAGCAACCGCTTCCGTATAAAGCGAGTCGCGCTCAGCCAACAAGGTCTGATACTTTTCCGAACGTTCCACATCGCACGATGTGGCACAAACGATCAAAAACAACACTGCTAATAATGACAATCCGTTTTTCATAAAACCAAAATTTTGAATCGGCTATAGCACATTTCATACCTATTTATAAAAATAACAGAAAATCACTGATTGTTAGTGATTTAGCTTACATAAAATAAAGTATGATTTTTGTGGAAAAATGTGGAAATCCTCAACACAAAACCCATATTGTGGAAAAATGTGGAATCACAGGCAGATGATTCCCGTGCTTTTATGCCTTGGAAGCGGGAAAACCGAAGTGTTCACATCGAGGGTGACGCGTTTCATGCGGAACTGTTTGTAGAAACACTGCATAGCCACATCAGGCGTGTTGTTGTTTTCGCTGAGATGGCACAACATGATGTTTTTGATGCCAGGATGATATATCTCCGCAATGAATCTCGCCGACTCGGTATTGCTCAAATGCCCGAATGGACCCGAAATGCGCTGCTTCAGGAGGTAAGGATACGAGCCTTTCTCCAACATCTCCACATCATAGTTGGCCTCGATGACAATGTTGTCGGCGCGACGAATCTGCTCCTTCACCACCTTGTCGAGCATCCCAATGTCTGTAGCAATAGTCAATGTATGTCCTTCATAATTAAAATGATAGCCAACCGCACCACGACCATCGTGCAGCACGGGGAACGGTTCGATGGTGATACCGCAAATCTCGAAAGGCTGCAAGGGCTCCACTTCGTTGAAAAGCCCAGAGTCGACAAGTTTTGTGGCCTTGCCTTCGCGGATGCCTTCAAGACAATCGGGATGGGCATAGATGGGCACGGGGCAATTCTTCGTGAAAGTCTCAAGCCCCATCACGTGGTCGATATGGTCATGGGTGATGAGGATGGCTTTGATGTGGTTCAAAGGAATATCGCTCTTCAACAAGGCCTTCGTGATCTGTCGCGCACTGATGCCCACATCCACAAGGACACCTTCGTCATGCTTGCCCACATAATAGCAATTGCCGCTACTGCCCGAGGCAAAGCTGCAAAACACAAAAGGGGAAAGGCAGGAAAAAAGGTCCATTCTGATTCAAATTTGGCCGCAAAAGTAGAAATTAAATTGGTTTTTTCTCTATTTTTGGCCCCAAATTTATCAACAATGGAAAACACCTTTGATCCCAATGCAGCTGCCGTCGCCGATTCCGGCATCTACGGCCTGCCCTGCACCGCCGAAGAGGCGCAAATCATCATCATACCCGTTGAATGGGAACTCACCACGAGCTACAACCGAGGCACCGTCGATGGTCCCGCCACCGTCATGGAGGCCTCACTTCAGGTCGACCTCTGCCACCACGACTACCCCGACCTGTGGCAGAAAGGCATCTGGATGGACGAGTTTCCGGCCGAGCTCCGCGAGCTCCACGACAAGATGGCGCCCATCAGCGAGGACATCATCAACGCACTGTATGAAGGCACCCTCGACGACGACCCAAAGGCCTACGAGCTGCAATACGCCATGATAGAAGAGGCCACCGAAAAGAAAAATGCCTGGCTGCGCGAGCGCATCGCCTATTGGAAGGCACAAGGCAAGGTGGTCGGCCTCTTGGGTGGCGACCACAGCTGTCCCCTCGCCTATCACCAATACCTTAATGAAATAGGTGTGGAATACGGCATCCTTCACGCCGACGCCCACTGCGACCTGCGCGAGGCTTTCGAAGGCTTCAAATACTCGCACGCTTCCATCTTCTACAACACGCTGAAGTTCAGCAATGTGAAGAAACTTGTGCAAGTCGGCATCCGCGACTACTGCCATCAGGAAAAGGCTTTGGCCGAGAGCCAACCCAACAGGATCAAGGTGTTCTTCGACCGCGACTGTCGCCGTAGGATGTTTGAAGGTGCCAAGTGGAAAGACATCGTGGACGAGATGATTGCCGCGCTGCCCAACAAGGTCTACCTCTCCATCGACATCGACGCCCTCGACCCGAAACTTTGTCCCAACACGGGCACGCCCGTGCCAGGAGGCTTGGAATACGAGGAGTTGATGTACCTCCTCAACCGCATCCGTGAGGCAGGCAAGGACATCATCGGCTTCGACCTCTGCGAGGTCTCGCCTTCGCCCGACGGTGGCGATTGGGACGGCAACGTCGGAGCCCGCGTGTTGTTCCATCTCTGTGGCGTAGCGTCAAAACACTAATTCATGACCACACCCTATTTTGGCGAAATCATCGCCCTCATCGTAGCCATCTCGTGGACGGCCACGGCCTTGTTTGCCGAGACCGCCAGCAAACGACTAGGCTCGCTGCCGCTCAACCTCATCCGTATGGTGTTGTCGTGGGCATTTCTCTCCGTCATGCTGTGGATTGTCACGGGAGCTCCCTACCCTATGCATGCCAGTGGCAAGGCCTGGTTTTGGCTTGCGCTGTCAGGGTTGGTGGGTTATGTCTTCGGCGACTGGTGCCTGTTCAACTCCTACATCGTCTTCGGCTCACGTTACGGTCAGCTCTTCATGACCTTAGCCCCGCCCATGGCTGGCATCGCAGGCTGGCTGATGTTGGGCGAGTCGATGTCGTGGCGTTCCTGGTTGGCCATGCTGGTCACATTGACAGGTATCGCCATCTCCATCTTGGCGCGTGGCGGCGAGAGCCACAGACTCACCCTCAAGCTACCCTTGAAAGGCGTGCTTTTCGGCATTGGAGCAGGTGTAGGGCAAGGTGTAGGCTTGGTACTCAGCAAGATAGGCTTGGAACATTATGCCTTGTCCATCCCAGCGGAAGCACCGCAAACTATCGCCAAGATGATGCCTTTCGCGGGTACCTACATTCGCGCCGTGGCAGGTTTCGTGGGATTCTTCCTTATCTTGGCCATGACAAAGCAGCTGCACTTGGTCGGCAAGGGACTCCACGACCGAAAAGGCATGACCTTTGCCGCCCTCACCACCTTCTTCGGGCCTTTCCTCGGTGTGTCGCTCTCGCTGATGGCCGTGCAATACGCCAAAGCCGGCATTGCCTCCACCTTGATGGCACTCACCCCCGTGCTCATCATCGTGCCTTACGCCCTCATCCACAAACAGAAGATATCCGTGAAAGAGGTGATTGGCACCTTGATTACGATGGTCGGCGTGGCATTGTTTTTCTTGTTGTAAGAAATTCATTTTTTCTTTGAATCCAATTCCATAATTACTTATCTTTGCCCCAAAATTAACATCGTTATATCGTTCTGCTTTTGACGGAGCCAATCTAACGATTTCAAAACCATTAAACAATGGCACTGAACAACCTTTTCACCAGAGGAAGCAGCCGCGAGAAGCACTTCTTCCCCACCTACGCCAAGCAGGCTGAAACGGCGCAGATTGCCGCCAAATACCTCAAAGAGCTCGTCAAGAGCGACGACCCTGAGGAACGCCGCTTGCTCACCCGAATGATCAAGAAACAGGAAACCACTGGCGACGAGCTGCTTCGCGAGTTCTACATCGAGCTGAACGGGGCTTTCGTCACGCCCTTCGACCGCGAGGACATGAACGCCTTGGCCATGGACTTGGACAAGTTCCTCGACTTCATCAACCACTCGGCCAAGACCATCCTGATGTACAACCCAAAGAAAATCGACAAGCAAATCAAGGAAATCATCGACAACATCCATGAGGATGCCACCATCATGATTGAAATCTTTGGCATGCTTGACGACCTCGGAAAGAACCACCAGCAAATCAGTGAGTTGTGTCAGAAAGTCACCCTTATCGAACATGCCGTCGACGACATCTATGGCGACTACATCTCCTACCTCTTCAACAACGAGAAGGACGAGATTGAACTGCTGAAATCCAAGGAGATCGCCCAAGTGGTGGAAGACACCACCGACCGCGCCAAGGAAGTGACCGGCACCGTTAAAAGTCTTCTAATAAAAGAATCGTGATGAACCTCCTGACCATAGCCATCATCCTCTCCATCGTCCTTGCCTTCATCTTCACCTTTTTGAACGGCATGAACGACGCGGCCAACTCCATCTCGACCATCATCGCCACCAAGGTGATGACGCCGATACAAGCCATCATTTGGGCCTCATTCTGGGAGTTCACCGCATTCATTATCATACGGTTGGTGTTTAACCAGCAGTTTGCCGTGGGTAACACCATGGCCAACTTTGCCGACCAATCCGTCATTGACCCCTACCTCATCTTGTCTGCATTGGTGGGTGCCGCCATTTGGGTGGCAGTCTGCACCAAAAGCGGCATGCCCATCTCCACCTCGCACGCCCTCATCGGCGGCATTATCGGAGCGGCATGGTTTGTCAACGGCAGCGCAGTGCTGCACATGACACCTATTATTATCACTTTGGCTTTCATCGTGTTGTCGCCGCTGATTGGTCTTTTCCTGGGCTTTTTCCTGGAATGTATCTTCTTGAGAATCTTCAAGAACAGTCCTCGCAAACGAGTGGATAAAATCTTCAAGGTGCTGCAGCATTTCTCCACCGCGGCTTTCTGTATCGGACACGGTTCAAACGACGCGCCAAAGACCATGGGTATCATCGCCGTGCTGATGGCCAGCGTGTTTACAACACAAGGCGTCAGTCCAGAGATGAAAGCGTTCATCGGCAATTTCTATGACAGCAGCCAGAGTTTCCACATCCCTGATATTCTTGCCGTTGTGTGCTATGTCATCATGTCGTTGGGCATTTTGATTGGTGGCAAAAACGTCATCAAGACCATGGGGGGCGGCTTGGCCAAGATTACCCCAATCCGTGGCTTCTCGGCTGAGTTTGCCGGTGCCACCACCTTGATAGCCACTTCATTCATGGGAATCCCTGTCAGTACAACACATACCATCACGGGCGGCGTCATCGGCGTAGGCCTTACCGACGGCATGAAGTCGGTGAAATGGGTCACGGCCAAACGTATCGTCCTGTCTTGGATTCTCACTATCCCTGTGCCGTTGGTCATCAGCGGTTTGCTCAACCTGTTGTTTCACCTCTTAGTCAAGTAAAGCCATGAGTCTCAACAGTTTCTTCCAGTTTTTCGTCCCGAAGGAAAAGAAATTCTACCCGCTCTACATTCAGCAGGCCGACTATATCGAGAAAGCTTCAAAGTTGCTGTACAGGATGATTAATGAGACTAATTTACAGCAACTTGAAGAGCTAAAGAAGGAAATCAAGGCTTGTGAGACAGGGGGTGACGATGTGTTGCACGTCTTCTACACGCAGCTTTTCAACACCGTTTTGACGCCTTTCGAACGGGAGGATGTGCATGAACTCGCCGAGATGATGGACACCTTCCTCGACCGCATCGACGACTCGGCCAACATCATCCTCACCCGCCGCTTCACCGACGTTGACGAAGACCTCACCACCATGACGGAAAACATCATGTTTGCCGCCGAAAGCCTCAGCAGCATCTGCCGCGACCTTGAATTCATGAACAACAACGGAAAGAGCAAGGAAATCAGCCGTTTATGTCAAGAAATCAAGACCATCGAGCACGATAACGATGAATTGTACGGGAGTTATATCCATAAATTGTTTGAACAAAACTACACCCTCACGGAAATCATCAAGCGTAAAGACTTGGTCCAAGTGCTTGAGAATACTACCAATTCGGCAAAATATATATCGGATAAAATAAGGAGTATAATAAGTAAACTATAAAGCGGCGTTTCGACAGGCTCAACGACCGCAGGGTCCCTGAGCCTGTCGAAGGGCCCGTCCAAAAACAAATAAAGCCATGCGACAAATCATCACCAGCCTGTTAGACAACGACCTATACACCTTCAGCGTGTGCTACGCCTACCTGCAGAAGTTCCCTCGCGCCATGGGACAATACACCTTCGTTGACCGCAACAACACGGTCTATCCTAATGGCTTTGCCGAGAAGTTGCGCGAGCAGTTCGACCTTTACGGTAACCTCAAAATCACGGACGAGGAAGTGCGTTTCATGAAAAGGAAATGCTACTATTTCCCGCTGTGGTTCTTCACCTTCCTGAAAGGCTTCCACATGCGGCCATCAGAAGTCGAGGTGAGCCAAGACGAGGAAGGACATCTGCACATCACCGTCACTGGCCTGCTGTGGCGCACCGTGTTTTGGGAGATGCCCATCTTGGCCACCGTCTCCGAGATGATGCACGAACTGAAAGGCGAGTTTGAGCATTACGATGCTGAGAAGGAATACCAAAAGTCATACGCCAAAGGCATTCGCCTCATCGGCAATGGCGTGAAATTCAGCGATTTCGGCACGCGTCGCCGTTTCTCGTTCGAACATCAAGACTTGGTCATCCGCAGTTTCATTGAGGCGCAGAAACAGTTTACCAAGACCTGTTTCGTGGGTACTTCCAACGTGCTGTTGGCCATGAAGTACGACCTCACCCCCATCGGCACCATGAGCCACCAGTTCATCGAGACCTGCTCACTCTACGGCTACAACGAAGCCAACTACCTCGCCATGGACTACTGGCAGGAGGTGTATGCCGGAAGCTTGGGTGTGTTCCTCTACGACACCTACACGCGCAAAGCCTTCTTCCAAAACTTCACCACGCTGCACGCTAAGCTGTTTGACGGTCTGCGCATCGACAGCGGCGACAACTACGAGGCTTTGGAGGAAATCATCAACAAATACAAGGAACTCGGCATCGACCCGGCACAGAAATCCATCATCTTCAGCAACGGCCTGAACGTGGATGAGGCCATCGCCATCCATGAGGCTGTCAACGGTAGGATGCTTGATTCGTTCGGCATCGGCACCCACCTCACCTGCGACGTCGACAACGTGAAAGCCATGAACATCGTGGTGAAGCTCACGGCGGCAAAGATTACCGAAAAACGCACATGGAAGAAAGTGGTCAAACTCAGCGACGACCTCGGCAAATACACCGGCGACCCTGAGGAGATTGAGATTTGCAAGAAGACGCTGGAGATTAGTTGAGAGTTTAGAGTTTAGAGTTTAGAATAAAAGAATAAGGCTAAAAAGGTATACGATAGGTGCAGCCATTCCGCCACTCAGAGCAGCCGTAAGCGGTCTTACCTTTTATAATATGTCCTTTGCCGCACAACGGGCATGGCTGCCCGATAATGGCCTCAGGATCAGAGGCCACGGAAGGCATGTCATTGACTCCGTCGAAGGCAGAGCCTTTCCCGCGTGGGTTTGTGCGTTGGCTGGAATCTATGCCTTCCGAAGTTTTCTTAGCTTTTGGAGCAGTGCTTTTTTTTGGTGCAGCCTTCTTGGGCTTGGCTTCTGGCACTACGGTCGTAACACGGCGGTTACTATTATCCAGCATCACCGTAGCGACAATCTCCGTCACCATCTGCTTCAGCTCATCGAGGAACTGGCGAGCTTCATATTTGTGTTGCTCAATCTCACGGAGTTTCTTCTCCCAGATGCCCGTCAGTTCGGCGCTCTTCAAAAGGTCCTCGTGGATGAGGCCAATGAGTTCGATACCTGTGGGCGTGGGTTCAAGGCTCTTGCGTACCTTCCTGATATAGTTCCTCTTGAACAAGGTCTCTATGATGGCGGCTCGCGTAGATGGCCGTCCGATGCCGTTTTCCTTCATCACCTCGCGTAACGATTCGTCGTCGACCAACTTGCCTGCCGTTTCCATGGCGCGAAGCAGCGTGGCCTCTGTATATGGTTTTGGTGGCGAAGTCCACTTCTCGGCCAGCTGTGGCTGGTGCGGCCCGTGTTCGCCCTTAGTGAAGATGGGCAAGGTCTTCTCCTCGTCCTCGTCCTCTTTCTTTTCTTCTTCCTGTTTCATCGGCTTGATCACCTCGCGCCAACCTGGCACAAGAATCTGTTTGCCTGACGTTTTGAACTCAACGTCTTCCACCTTACCCAAAACGGCCGTAGTGGCAAACTGGCAGTCGGGATAGAACACGGCGATAAAATGGCGGCATACCTCGTCGTAGACCTGCTGCTCGGCAAAACTCAACCCCGTCGGCACCACACCCGTCGGGATAATGGCATGGTGGTCGGTGACCTTGCTGTTGTCGAACACTTTTTTGCTCTTGGGCAGTTTCTTGCCAGCCAAAGGCGAAGTGTATTCGGCGTAGTTGGTCAGTTTCGCCAAGATGTCGGGACACTTGGGATAGATGTCGTCGCTCAGATAGGTGGTGTCGACACGCGGATAGGTGGTGTATTTCTTCTCGTAAAGGCTCTGGATGGTCTGCAAGGTCTGGTCTGCCGACATGTTATACTTCTTGTTGCATTCCACTTGTAAGGAAGTCAAGTCGTACAGCCTTGGTGGAGCTTCGGTACCTTTCTTTGTAGAGATATCAGTAACAATAAACTCTTTTCCCTCAATGCTTTGCAAGTCTTTTTGACCGTCCTCAACCGAGCCATACTTGCCCTTGGTGGCTGTAAAAGTAGTATCCCTATAAATGGTCGACAACACCCAATAAGCCTCTGGCTTGAAGTTCGCGATTTCGTGGTAACGGTTGACAATCAATGCCAAGGTTGGTGTCTGTACCCTGCCAATGGACAGCACCTGTCGGTTTTGGCCGTATTTCAAGGTGTAGAGCCGCGTGGCATTCATGCCCAAGAGCCAGTCGCCGATGGCACGCGAGAGACCTGCTTCATACAGTGACTGATAATTAGCCTGGTCTTTCAAAGTCTTGAAACCTTCCCTGATGGATTCCTCAGTCAAAGATGAAATCCACAGACGTTTTACGGGACACTTTACTGCGGCCTTTTGCATCACCCAACGCTGGATGAGCTCGCCCTCCTGGCCAGCATCACCGCAGTTCACGATTTCGTCTGCCTTTTGAAACAACGACTCGATGACCTTAAACTGTTTCTCCACGCCTTTGTCCGCAATCAATTTAATGCCAAACCGTTGCGGAATCATTGGAAGTCGGCTCAAAGCCCATGCCTTCCACTGGTCGGTGTAGTCGTGTGGCTCTTTCAGGGTACAAAGATGACCGAAGGTCCAAGTCACCTGATAGCCATTGCCCTCCATGTAACCCTCATGGGTAGTGTTGGCTCCCAAAACCTTGGCAATGTCGCGGGCGACGCTTGGCTTTTCGGCGATACAGACAATCATCTTTCGTCCGGATTATAATTCATCAAAATCTCAGCCTTTTCCTTCTGGGCTACAAACCACACTAGGTCGGCAGGCTGGAAAGTGATTCTCGCTGATGGGTTCAAGATGAAATGGCCGTCGCGTTCGATGGCAATAATCATAGCATCAAAATCCTCGGCCAAGCCAGAGTCCATCAAAGCCACGCCAACGTAGGGGCTAATGGGACGCACTTCAACCTTGTACAAATCCACTTCGCTCTCCTCATGCTCCTGAATCAATTGCTCGTCAAACAACTCCACCTTAGGCAACAGCAACCTTAAATGGTCTTCATGCCCCACAAAAGTAACCTTATCGTACGGAAACAGCTGAAAATCAGATTTGGGCAATTCAACAAGTTGTTTGCCTCGCTCCACGCTCACCACACTCACATTATAGTTGTCGCGAAAATCGGTTTCCTTGATTAGTTTTCCGGAATAAGGGCTGTCAGGACTCAACGTCATCTTCTGCAAGTGGCAGTTTTCCTGCAAAATCTCAGGGATAGCGAACACTTGCGACGACTGTCTCTTGTTGAGGTTATCAAGGAAATTGTCTTCAATGCGCTTGTAAAAGTTCATCGCCGGGCTCACAACACGGAGCAAAAGAGTGTATCCCAATGCCATAGCCACATTGATCCAACGACCAAATGAAGCACCTACGCCCAAACGAAGCCAAAACGCTTCATTGAAGAAATGTCGCAAAACCGAGGCGGCCACCACCCATACGATGATGAAGCGCAAGATGAAAATCGAAAGAATCAATGTTTTGTTGAACTTACTGTGTTCCATCAACTTATGCGTCGTCTTGACCAAAGTATGCCTGAAACCAATGGCCCAAAGGAAAGGTGAAACCAAGACAAGAGTGATCACCACTGCAATGGCGTTGCCCCACAAACCTGGCACATATATCATGATAAAGGAACCTGCCCAAAAACAGATGAAAATCAACGCTATGATAATGGCGATGTAGATAATGATATGCTTGAACTGCCGCCCAATGAAACTGGCCATGCTCACCTTCTCTCCACTCTTCACCTTGATGCCGCTTTCCCTGTTCTCAAAATGATTCAGCCAGTTCTCCGAAAGATGCGTGCTCACCCATTGGTATGTCGGGACTGCCGCTTTGATGGCGTAAGGCGTGATGAAAGTCGTGATGATAGACACCGAAACGATGATGGGATACAGGAAGTCGTCAATGACGCCATAGCTGAGGCCCAACGAGGCGATGATGAAGGAAAACTCACCAATCTGGCTGAAGCAGAAGCCACCTTGGATGGATTGTTTCAGTCCCAAACCAGCTATCAACCGGCCAGCCACGTTGCTCAAAGGCTTGAAGAAAAGCAAAACAAGCGTCACCACCAAAATCTGCCACCAATAGTCCACCAAAATCTTCGGGTCGACCATCATACCCACCGAGACAAAAAACACGGCTCCAAACAAGTTCTTAATCGGAGTAGTGACCTTATGAATCATCTCAGCCTCAAGGGTTTCGGCCAAGATGGAACCCATGATGAAAGCACCCAAAGCCGAAGAAAAGCCAGCCAGATTGGCCAAAACAACCATCATGAAGCATAAGCCCACCGAAAAGACCGTCAAAGTCTCTTCAGACATAAATTTACGCGCCCAACGCAAAACTGTTGGCACGATAAAAATACCACCCAAAAACCAAACCAAAAGGAAGAAGCCAAGTTTCAACATACTGGAAACCAGTTGCATACCATCAAAGCTCTTGCTCACTGCAAGGGTTGAGAGAATCACCATAAGCAATACCGCTTCGAGGTCTTCTACCACCAACTCGCCAATCACGTTACCACTAAACTTCTCGCGGTGCAACTTCATGTCATCGAAGGCTTTAGCAATAATCGTAGTGGACGAGATAGAAAGCATGGCTCCAAGGAAGATGCTGTCCATCTGCGACCAACCCAACAGTTTTCCAAGCATAAAACCAACCACACACATGGTCACTAATTCGGTCAATGCCGTGATGCCAACCGTCCCTCCCACCTTCTTCAGTTTCTTGAAGCTGAACTCCAAGCCAATACCGAACAACATGAACACCATACCAATTTCGCTCCAGGTCTCCACGCTCGTATGGTCGCTGATGACAGGAAACCACTCGAAATTAGGGCCAATCAAGAAGCCGGCAATGATGTAGCCCAACACAACAGGCTGTTTCAACCATTTGAAAATCACAGTAGTGAGACCTGCCGTAACCAATATCAGGGCGAGGTCGGAAAACAGTGCAGGTAAGGATTCCATAGTTATCAGTTATCAGTTCTCAGTTGTTAGTTGTTCGGTTTTGGTTTCGTAGGCATACTCAATCAATGCTTTGGCGTTGCTTTGGGTGGAGACAAACCACACTATATCGCCTTGTTGGAACACGAATGAGGACAATGGGTTAAGGAAGAATTCTTTGTCGCGTTCAATGGCAATCACCATGACATTGAAGAGATTGAGCAAGTCAGAGTCATGAAGGGACACGCCCGCAAAACGGCTATTCGGACCCACAACTGAGTTATGGATATCAACATCACTCTCGGGACGTTCCTTGATTAGCACGTCATCTTCCACCTCGACGAAAGGTCTAAGTTTGGCCAGCTGCTCTTCGGTACCGATGAAAGTCACCTCGTCATCAGGAAACAAGATGAAGTCGCGGCGCGGCAGGTCAATGAACTCATCTGCACGGTCAACACATACTACGCTGGTCCCATACGTTTGTCGGAAGTCCGTCTCGCGTATGCGTTTGCCGACATATTGGCTCTTTGGACTCAAAGCCATTTTCTCCATAGCGAAATTCTCCTGCAACACCTCGGGCACCACGAACGACTTCAAAGTGTCGCGTTTGTTCATGTTTTCGAGGAAACGGCGCTCAATGATCTCATACCATCGCATGACTGGCGTAATCACACGAAGAACGACGACATATACAACTGCCAAACCTAAAGCAATCAGGTGGTTAGGCGCATTTCGCAAACCCAGGCTAGCCCAAAACTCAGTATCCAGATAATGGATGTTGATGTTGACAGCAACACCCCAAACGATGATGATGCGCAAGATGAAAATCAACTTGATGGAATTCTTATTAAATGGGCTCTCAGCCATCAGTTTTCCAGTAGTCTTTTTCATGCTGTGCTTGAAGGCCACCGCCCAAAGGAAGGGTGACATGACCAAAAGGGTAACGGCCAACGAGACCAAACCACCAATGGGCTGAGGAACATAATCTTCAATAAACCTACAAAGCGAGAAGCAAATCAGCATCAAGGCGATGATGATGGAAGCATACAGCACCAAGTTCTTCAGTTGGCTCAAGAGATAGGCCTTCATCGTAACTTCTTCGCCATTCGTCGACTTCACGACTTTTTCTTCGCTTCCAAAGCCATTTTTCCAGCTTTCAGGCACTTTCTTCTCAATCCAATGGAATAATGGCTCGCCCCCCTTAATCATATAAGGCGTGAGGAAGGTGGTGATGATGGACACCGAAACAATGATAGGATAAAGGAAATCGTCGATGACGCCAAAACTCATACCCACCGTGGCAATGATGAACGAGAACTCACCGATTTGACCAAAGCACATGCCCGCACGAACGGCATTGTGAAGGTTATCGCCTGAAAACAGCATACCAAAACCCGAACTCAATGATTTCAGCACGACCACGACAATAGTGATGACCAGAATCTGCCACCAATATTGCACCAAGATGGCCGGATTGACCATCATACCGACCGAAACGAAGAACACGGCTCCAAACAGGTTCTTGATAGGGGTAGTGAGTTTGTGAATCATCTCAGCCTCAAGTGTTTCTGCCAAGATGGAGCCCATAATGAAGGCACCCAACGCCGATGAGAAACCCGCTTTGTTGGCCAGCCAAACCATGAAGAAACACAATCCTACCGAGAACACGGTCAACGTCTCTTCCGACATGAACTTTCGTGCCCACTTGAGGATGGTCGGAATCAGGAACACGCCACCGACATACCACACCAACAGGAAGAACACAAGTCGTACCACACCCATCATCAATTCCTTTCCATCCAAGGCAGCGCTGACCGCCATGGTGGAAAGCACCACCATCATCAGGATGGCAGCCAGGTCTTCAACCACCAGAACGCCAATGACGCTTCCCGTAAATCGCTCCCCTTTCATCTTCAGGTCGTCGAAAGCCTTGGCGATAATGGTTGTAGACGACATGGAAAGCATGGCACCGAGGAAGATGCTGTCCATCTGCGACCAGCCCATGAGTTTGCCGAGGACAAAGCCGATGATGCACATCGAAACCAGTTCCGTAAGTGCGGTAATTCCCACAGTACCAGCTTGTTTTTTCAGTTTCTTAAAGCTAAATTCCAAGCCGATAGCGAACAGCAGGAACACCATACCGATTTCGCTCCAAATCTCCATGCTTTCGTGGTCGCTGATGACTGGAAACCAAGGGAAATAGGGACCAATGAGCAGACCGGCGATGATATAGCCCAACACCAAAGGCTGCTTCAACCATTTAAAAAGAACCGTAGTGACACCTGCCGTAACCAATATCAAGGCAAGGTCGGAAAATAATGCAGGTAATTCTGACATAATAAGGTTTGAATTTTGTTGCAAAATTACAAAAAAAAGGCCTCATTCGAGGCCGTTTCATTATTTATTCTGCAAACATCCTGTCAATTAACGATCGATAGCGCTCTGCAATGGCTTTGCGTCGTATTTTCAGGCTGGGGGTCATCTCTCCGTCTTCGATGGTCCATTCGTGGTCGAGCAACTCGAAACGCTTGATCTTTTCATAGTCGCCAAAGAACTTGTTATAACTATCGACTTCCTTGCGGAAGCGGTCGTTGACGGCCTTCACCTTAATCATTTCCGCATTGGTGGTATAAGGAATGTGGTTCTCTTCGCACCAAGTCTTCAGATGATCAAAATTGGGGACAATCAAGGCTGCTGCAAACTTCTGGTTCTCGCCCACCACCATGATGCTGTTGATGAACGGCGATTCCATAAAGCGATTCTCTATCAAGGCGGGAGAAATATACTTGCCCATCGAGTCCTTGAAGATTTCCTTCATGCGGCCCGTGATTTTCAGCAATCCGTCCTCGTCAAACTCACCGATGTCGCCCGTATGGAAGTAGCCCTCTTCGTCAATGGCGATTTTGGTCTGCTCCTCGTCCTTGTAATAGCCTTTCATCACCGCCGAGCCTTTCACAAGAATCTCACCCGACTCCGGGTCGATCTTGAATGTCACGCTATCGCAAGGCACTCCCACCGTTCCCGCTTTAATGACGCCCAAAGCCAAGCTATTGGTGGCAATCACAGGCGAGGTCTCAGTCAAGCCATAACCCTCGATGATCGGGATGTCCATAGCCGCAAACAGACGCACCAAACGAGGCTGCAAACTGGCGCCGCCCGAAATAATAAACTCCAAGCGACCGCCGAAAGCTTTCCTAACCTCCTTGAAGACCAATCGATTAGCCCAGTACAACTTGAAACGATATGCCCGTTGGGGTTTCTTCTCCGTCTCATCATAACGCTCGGCCAACTTGAATGCCCAAAGGAAAATGCGTTTCTTCATGCCCTTCAGCTTGTCGCCTTTACGAATAAAGCCGTTATACACTTTCTCGATGACACGAGGTACCGTAGTGAAATGCTCTGGCTTCACGTCAGCAAGGTCGCGCATGATGGTGCCGAAGTTCTCCACATAATAGGTGGAATTGCCGAGATAGAGATGGGTGTAAAGCACCGAACGCTCATAGATATGTGACAAGGGCAAGAAACTCACCACTTTATGCGAAGAAGGCACTGGATAATGCGGACCATAATTGGCTACGCAGCTCATCAGATTGTAATGCGTCAGCATCACGCCTTTGGGTGTGCCAAGTGTACCGGAGGTATAGATGATGGTGGCGATATCCTCTGGGTTGACGGCGTCCTTATGGGCTTGCAAAGCGGCCTGGCTCTTCTTGTCGATTTTGACAGAGACCATGAGTCCGCGTAAGGTCATCATACCTTCAACGGGATTGAAAGCGAACTCTTTGGGACGCACGGACATCTGGTCGAGGACAGGTTTCACCTTCTTATGGATAAGGGCACCTTCCTCAAAGACCACTTTGGGGTCGGCGTGGTTGAGGATGTGCTCATAGTCGCTCTGACGAGCCGTCGGATAGATGGGCACCAGGATAGCCCCAATCTGCTGAACAGCGAAATCCACCATGTTCCACTGGGGACAATTGTTGGAAATCACCATCACGCGGTCACCCTTGCCCACACCCAGACCTATCAGCCCTTGGCTAATCACATCGGTCATTTTCACGAAGTCGCGGCTGATGTATTTCTTCCAAGCTCCGTCCACCTTACAGGCAAACATCACTTTCTTTTTGCCAAACTTCTCCACAAACCTCGGCAACAAGTCGAAAGTGCGGGGTGGAATATCGGGATAGGCCTGAACGGTTTTCCCTTTGTTTGCTTTCTTATCCATATTCAAGAAAATTGTTGCGAAAATAGAAAGAATAACAATGCGATAAGCATTTTTATCTAAACGAGAGGCAATTTTACGAACAAAAAGGGAGATTTCTTCAACGAAAATATTTCACCCATTTACCCAAGATTAATTATTTTTGCGCTGTAATTATGGTATCCATTTTCGACGATATGATCCAAGTCAGCGGTGCCGAAGTGCAACGCATGTTACCTTTGGTTGACGAGCAACGCCGTAAAGAGGCCTTGCGCTACAAGCACCTATTCGGACAATTCGCTTGCCTAAAATCGTGGCTAATGCTGAAGGAACTCCTAAAACCCTTGAGCATCAATGATTTGAAAATGGATTATAACGAGCACGGCAAGCCTTATTTGACCCGTTATCCCGAGGTGCATTTCAACCTCAGCCACTGCAAGAACGGCATTGCCGTGGTGGTCGACTTCTCCCCTGTTGGCATCGACATCGAGAGTTTCCGAAGAGACAACCTCTCTCTCGTCCACAAGACGATGAACCCAGTCGAGGCAGAATGGATCCGCACTTCCTCCGATCCCGTGGAGGCTTTCACCCGGTATTGGACCAAGAAAGAGGCAGTGGAGAAACTAAGAGGCACGGGCATCATCGACGACCTGCACCAAGTGTTAGATGGCGAAGGCTATCGACTGGAGACATACACCAACCGTGAGAAACGCTATGCTTGGAGTGTGGCGTACACACAAAAATGACACAAAAAAATCACCCGAAAATCCACAATTAGGAAATTTTCGGGTGACTTTGGCTACTGGTTAAATACTAAACCATTACTTATGGAACATTTTGTACCAATCGAACAGCACGATTAGAAGACATGCCTGGCATGTTGTTTATAATATTATCATTCATGAAATCAATAGAATATGCTCTATAAGCTATCGTGCCCAATGTTGACGTCCAGTAGTATCCAGCATTAGATTCAATAATAGATGCAGGCAAAAAGACAACACCATTAGCTTCCAAAACGCCCCAAATATCACTATCCAGCGTATTGCTTGAATAGGGTGCCAGGTTATCGTTGCACTCGTGTAGCGTATGAATACTTGATTTCCAATCGTCAGGCAGCAATAGCAAACCATTAACACCATTCACAATCGCTTTGGCAAAACGAACACCGGAAAGCGTATTACGATAGAAAAGGAGATAATTCCACTGGGTCAATGTGAGCAAATGCCAAGGATAATCCGTTTGGTCGCCACCATTAATAATAGGATGGTCTTCATTCCCTTGAGTCCAATCGAACAAATCATAATCATTAGCCTGTGACGAACTAACGCCAAAATAATCACATTGATGTTCCGCAAACTTATAATAGCCATCGGCTTCACTGCCAATATACTGAAGATTACCTTGTGAGAAATAAACCTTGTTACCATTGCTATTGATAGTAAACTGACCATTTATAGCACCTATTGGAGCTGCGTTCCCGTTTAAATGGTTTACCGTAACGGGTATCCCTGTTGTAAAATAGCTGTTCACAACGATTTGTGGAATAGCGCCTCTTACGCCAACATACTCATTATCAATATCATAAGCACTTCCCTCTAATCCAACTCCTAAAGCGTCTTGAGGAAGAAGTATAACCCATTTTTCATAGTTATCACCCTCGCCTTTTCCGATATTTATAAATCCTTCAGCATTCTTGCTGTACGTAAACGTTGGTGGAGTTTGAGAAAAATCAATCCCTACTATATGGTTTATGCCTGTAATGAAGATGTCTTTTGTGGATTCGGTGCTAACATTAAACTTCGCCATGGCACATTGATTCTGCAAACAAGCAGTAAATGAGGTAGTTGCACCATAGTTTTCAATGGATGGACCATAGGAAATCACAGGTAAATGCCACTGACCATTCGAATAATTATCTGACTGGTCACTGATATCAATCGTACATGATGTAGTGACACCCGACTCTAGATTTCCTGCAGGAGTTACATTGCCAAGATAAAAGAAATGAAGAGGTAGTCCGGCTATTGCATTAGAAATGGCACCTGAGAATTGGCCATCAGCATAGCTAATTGTACCCACATATTTGCCATTGCTTGCCACATAAATGACGTCTCCATATTCAAAACCGACAGCACCTGTAGCAGGATCCACTATAGTTTTTGCACCATCACCCTTCACATTTAAGGTGATAGTAACACTTTCGTCTGAATTATAGGGCGAAACTTGTACTTCTTTTTTGCACTGCGACATGGTCATCACCAATGCACATGCCATCAGAATAGTAGTAATTTTCTTCATACTTGACGATAGTTTATTGATTTGATTCTTTTTTTCTCTTTTTTATTGATGCATACCCAATGCCGCCCAACAGCATGATAAGCAATCCGTTCCCAGCAGGTGCATCCTGTTGAAAAGGTTCGATGGTAATACCTGTTGGGATCTCACCAAAACCTTGATTGAATAAACTTTCACCTAAAGCATTAGGCCCTTTGCTAAAAAGGCCACCTTCATAATCATAATAGTTTAATTCATGAAAAGTTTCAAGATCGGGGATTACACCTTCATCCAATTCTTCTTCCTCTTGGGGTTTGATGCTAATCTCTTCACTACCTTTTCCAAATAAACCAAAGAACCAATCAAACTGAGCGAAAGCTGATGTCGGCTGTAATATACCTACCGTGGTCAACATCATAGAAAGCAAAACTGCTCTCAATTTTGATTTTCTCATATTTTTTTAAAATATGTCTTTGGCAGACTCCCTTTGCCTTTTTGTTGTTCTTTTATCTTCATAGACATAATGAAAACACGTGGAAGCCCGATCCTTAATCTTTCTGACTGACGATTATCTCCTCAAGTCAGGAAAACTTTTGGTCAACGTCTTCTCAAAACGTCTGCCATTCAACCTAATAAATCGGCCAAAAAGCATCGCAAAAATAGTTTTTTTTTGAATAAACAAGAAAAAATGAGTATTTTTTATCAAAAAAACGCAAAAAAACAACCCCTAAAGGATACTTTTATGTCCTTTAGGGATTAAAATCTAGTTGAAAAAACGTTGTTTGTCCTTATCAGCTCAAGCGACAATTCTCGTTCCGCAAGTCGGATCGCCCAACTTGGTGGCCTCAGTGATGATGGCCTCGTGTCCAGTGGCTTCCACAAACAAGATAGCAGCCCTGATTTTGGGAGCCATGCTACCCTCGGTGAAATGACCAGCATCCAAATACTGCTTGGCCTCTGCCACGGTGATGGTATCGAGAGCCTTTTCGTTTTCCTTGCGGAAGTTGATATACACCTTCGGAACGTCGGTGAGGATATAGAACTCGTCAGCACCGATTTTGATTGCCGTCATGGCCGAAGCAAGGTCCTTGTCGATGACCGCCTCAACGCCCACATGCACACCATCTTTCTTGATGACAGGAATGCCGCCACCGCCAACTGTAATGACGATATTACCCTCCTCAGCCAAACGCTTGACCAACTTAATGTTTTGGATGTCAATGGGTTTCGGTGAAGCCACCACTTTACGCCAGCCTTTGCCTTTGGGGTCTTCCTTGTAGACTGCACCCGTCTCAGCGGCATATTCCTCAGCCTCTTCCTTGGTATAGTATGGTCCAACAGGTTTGGTGGGGTTCTTGAACATCGGGTCGTCCTTGTCGACGAGTACCTGGGTCACGAAAGTGACCACATTACGGTCGATGTTTTCCTTCGCCATTACCTTTTCGAGGCCCATCTCAATCATGTAGCCGATCTGTCCTTGGGTCTCAGCACCACAGACATCCATCGGCATAGCCGGCAGACCGAACATCTGCGAACCAGCCTCATTCTGCAGCAACACATTGCCCACTTGGGGACCATTGCCATGGCCGATAACCAAATTATAACCCTGTTTCAGGAAAGGCAGCAACGACTGGCAAGTGTCAGCCACATTCTGCATCTGTTCCTGGCATGTACCTTTCTGCCCGCTTCTCAGAAGAGCGTTGCCTCCGAAAGCGATTACAGCTAATTTCTTCATTATTCGTTATTTAAGATTATTGTTTTAGATTCAAAATTTAAAATTTAAGATCCGGTTGGGAGACTATCTTCTTTGATAGGTCACCGAATAACCATCCTGACCGATTACCAGTTGTTTCTCGTCAAGAGAAATGATGGTATTGGTATCGGCGAAACTGCTTTGTACGGTTCCGTTGGTCACACCGTTGAGAATCAGCTTGTCGCCGACTTTCTCCCAGCTCGTGTATTCTCTGAAGCCAGTATTGATGGAAACCACTTCGCCATTCTCAAGCAAAGTGAAGCCCACATCACCGATGAGACTACCCTCAACGGCAGGTTCAACCCAGGTTCCGACGATGGAAGGACGGGAGCATGAAGCAAAAACAAGCCCCATCAGTCCACATAAAGCAATAATAATCAAACGTTTATTCATTTCTTTTACTCCTTTGATTTGGAGCGGCAAAGATACGACTTTTTAAATCACAAAAGCAAGATTTTCAATTCTTTTTGGCTTTTTTCATTCTATGCACCCAACGTTCAATCTCGCCAAGCCACAAAATCAGCGAAGTCCCAATGATGATACGCACCCATTCATCGAAAGGCAAAGGCACCACACTGAACATCTCGCCGCCGAAAGTGATGATTAAAATCTGGCCGATAGCGATGATTAAAATGGTGACTCCAAAACCACGCATTATGTCCTTGTCGAACAAACCCTTAAACGCAGAGTCCATGGTGTGATAAGCTTTGGCGTTGAAGATGTTCCAAAACTGCATAAAGACGAAAATGGTAAAGAGCAACGACAGCTCCTTTGGCGTGAAATTGCCTCCCACGTGATGGAAATTGAAATAGCTGGAGAAATAGTCTCTGAGCGAGAACTCGGACAATGAATCCACACCAAAGTGCATGAAGTATTGGATGAATCCAAATAACACCGCCACAAAAAGCAGACCCACCCCGAAAATGCGCCGTCCCATGTCTTTGGTAATGATAAAGGCTGTGCGCGAACGGGGCTTGTCCTTCAAAACACTTTTGTCAGGAGGCAAGGAAGCCAAAGCCATGGCCGCAAAAGTATCCATGATAAGGTTGATCCAAAGCATTTGGGTCACGGTGAGCGGCGAATCCGTCCCCATCACGGCGCCGAGCAAAACAATGAGACATGCCGCCACGTTGATGGTCATTTGGAACAGGATAAACCGCTGGATGTTAAGATATAGAGAGCGCCCCCACATCACCGCTCGGGCAATGCTCTTGAACGAGTTGTCCAAAATGGTGATGTCGCTGGCTTCCTTGGCTACCGAGGTGCCGTCGCCCATCGAAAGGCCAATTTGCGCCTTGTTCAAGGCGGGCGCATCATTGGTGCCATCGCCTGTCACGGCCACCACTTCTCCCCTTTCCTGCAACAAACGCACAAGGCGCTCCTTATCGGAAGGCCGTGCCCGCGACATGATCTTCAAATCGGCAACACGCTCACGAAGCTCGTCGTCCGACAGCAAATTGAACTCTTTTCCTGTTATCATCTGTCGCTCGGGGTCGTCCTCCTCAGTCCACAATCCCACTTGACGTCCGATTTCCTTAGCTGTGCCTGGGGTATCGCCCGTCACAATCTTAATGCCTATGCCTGCATCGAGGCAGTCGTGAATGGAATCGGACACATCGTCACGAATCGGGTCAATAATGCCCACAATGCCTAAGAAGCAAAGGTCTTCCACTTGCAACTTGCTGGATACGAAAACCGTTTCCAAATCCTGCTCCGTGATATATTTGTAAGCGAATCCCAAGGTTCGCATGGCCTTGCCTTGGTACTCCAACAACTTGCTATCCACCTGACTCTTAACCGTTTCTATTCCGCTTTCACCATCAAGCATTTTGACTGTCGTGCAACGCTTCATGATGATTTCAGGGGCACCTTTTACATATAGGACATATTCTCCCGCAAAACCAGTTTCCGCCACAGTCGCCATGTACTTGTATTTCGTAGTAAACGGCAACTGCTTGACAATCTTTACATTGTCGCGGATTCTGATGTAGTCAACACTGTTGTCAAGAAGCCAAAGCAACAAGGCGCCTTCGGTAGGATTGCCAATGACTTTCACCTTCTTTTTGTCGCTGAAATCCAAAAAAGCGGTGGAATTGAGCGCGATGCCTTCTTCCATCAAGTGTGCCACTTCGGATTGATCCAGTTTTTGGTCTTTTAATCCGAAGAAACATTTTTCTCCTAGACTCATCCTGTTTTTGGTCAGCGTACCCGTCTTGTCCGTACAAATCACCGTAGCGGAGCCCATGGTCTCGCAAGCGTGCATCTTTCGAACCAAGTTATTGGTCTCAAGCATCCTTTTCATGCTCAAGGCCAAACTTAACGTGACGCTCATAGGCAGGCCTTCGGGCACGGCAACCACAATCAGCGTCACGGCAATCATCAACGTATTAAGTAAATAGCGGGCAAAACCCATCCAATCGAAAGCGGCATCATCGCGCCAAACAAAATACATCACCAAACGCAGCACGATAATCAAACCCGCAATGACATAACTCGCAATGGTGATGCCATTCCCCAACTTGTCCAGTTGCTCATTCAATGGTGTCTTCACCTGATTGTCGATTTGCGCGCCACGATACACATTGCCCCACTCCGTAGCGTCGCCCACCTTTTCGACGACAAATATTCCGTGACCTTCCATCACCGAGCTGCCGCGACAGACATAATTCGAGGGGTAAGTGGCATCAGGATTGAAATCGGCTTCATCCGTCGTCTTGCTCGAAGAAGGCTCGCCCGTCAAATCCGACTCGTTCACGCGTAGCGAAACTGCCTCAAACAAAGTGCCGTCGGCAGGAATCTCGTCGCCCGTCTCTATGACAACGGAGTCGCCAACCACAACATCCTTCCTTTCAATGCGTTGAATAAAGCCATCGCGGGACACCGTCACCAAAGTCTCGTCTTCACTTTGGTTCAAAACCTCGAACTTCTTATTGGCGCTTTGTTCAAAAAGGAAGCCCACAGTAGTGGCCAGCATCACCGCCACAAAAATACCCAAAGGCTCCAGCAACACTTCAATCCCTTCGGCTCCCGTGAACAACTGATACAAGGAAACCGCGACGGACAACAACAAAGCAATCAATAAGATACGTATGATTGGATCTTGAAATTTCTCCAAAAATTGCTTCCATACCGGTTCCTTCTCAGGAGGGGTCAACACGTTGTCTCCATACTTCCTGCGGCTTTCTTCAACCTCACTCGCTGTCAAACCATTCTTATAATCTCGTACCATAAACTCTTGTCGTTTTCAGTATATTTTATACTTTTGCAAAGTAAAAAACGGGGCAAAAATACAATCTCCGAAAAAACCGCAAGAAGGTTGCAAGGTTGCAACCCAAATTAAAATCAGGTAAATGAATGAAATTCAAGGAACAACATAAGACTGCTTTGGCAAAAGTCCTTTCCGACCTCGTGCAATCCGACGGGATGGTCAACCAAGGAGAGATTGATTTTCTGCAACGGGTTTACACCGTCTTCAACATCACCCAGGCAAGCCGGAAAAAAGCCAGCCAAATCAGCCTCTCGGATGCCGTGAACGCGTTGAAAACCCTTGGAAACATAGAGAAAATCGCGATACTCAGGCTGCTCCAAAGGCTATCCATGTCGGACGATTCCTTGGATCCCAACGAATCGATGCTCATCACCGCCTTGGTCCTTTCCATCGGTATTGAACTACCTGAGACCCAAGACATAAGAGCGCATTTCGTTTCCATCCCCAACCTCAACTTCGACACACGCAATGCCGTGCTTTATGTGGAAGCTGATTATGACAAATCCATCAACGACAGCATCTTACGTGAGCATGAAGCCATCTGTAGCCTCTTGGAATCGTCGCAGCGCGAGTTCTTTTATCTGCCCAAGGCGGTTTCAGAACTGCAAAGCAAAAAAAACACCTTTTTAAATGCCCTCAACTATTTGGACCCGACCTTGAAAGAATCACAGTGCGTGTTTATCGGCGACAATCTTCATCGGTTGAGCAGCACTTTCCTTTCCAAAGAAATATTTCTGAACTATTTGAACGCCAGTGGATTAAATATCATCAAACCTTCATTCTTCTTTAAAATCGGGAAAGTGAAACCTGGCAGCCAGCAAGACTTTCTCATTCTTGAAATCAACGGCGACCCTTTGGTGACTTTACAGCGCATTTACAAACTCAACGACAACATCACTAGCATCCAATCGAATGGACTGAGTCAAAAGGAAGAAAAGTTCCTTCAAAAAGTGATGCAACTGCCTGATGAAACGCAAAAAGACGAGCTGAACTACACTGGATTCCATAAGATTCTCATCGATATCATGCTGAAACACAGTGTATCCAGCGAGTACAGCCGCTTGTTTATCACTAAGCGCGGTGACATCTTCCTCACCGACCGGAACAACACGGAAGTAAAGATGCACACCCTGTGTAAGGCCTTGTACATCCTCTTCTTGTTTCATGAAGAAGGTATTCCATTGAACTATCTAAGCGACTATAAAACTGAACTTTACAGAATTTATCGTCAAATCTCGACCTATGGCGACGAGACTTTGCTCCAAAATGCCATCGACAACCTGACAGACTTTGTTGGCAACACGATGAATGCCACCCTCTCGCGCATCAAGAAAGCCTTCAAGGACATTCTGGGCGACGATGCCCTACCCTACCTGATACAAGGCGAAAAAGGTGGACGGAAGACCATCCACCTTGACCGCAGCCTCGTGGTTTATGAAAACCGCGAAGCGTTTGAGTAATACAAACTATCTCATTAAGCATGTTGTCCTTCCAAGAGGAAAGTGACATCGGAATTCGGGTCAATTTCGACCGATTCCTTGCCATAGCGCATGACAATCATCTTCTTGCCACCCTTCAGCCACATCTTTTCGTCAACCACCCAAAGGGCAGTAGCCTCACGCAAGCCGACAACAGTCATGTTTTGGTTGACGGCCAAGTATTCATTGATACGGTCCTGACGCGTCTCGCCGCCGTGCTTGATCATCTTGTCGATTTCAGGGTGCGGGTCAAGATAGTGCGGGTTGATCTGGAAAGGCACCAAGTTGAGGCACTTGAACGATGCGGGTTGCACAATCGGCATGTCGTTGGTGGTGCACAGCGTCGGGCAAGCCACATTGGAGCCAGCACTCCAACCCATGTAGGACACGCCGGCAAGGGCACGCTCACGGATGGCATCCATCAAGCCATAGCGATGCATCTCGGCCACCAGATGGAAAGTGTTGCCACCACCTACCACGATGCAGTCGGCCTCCTTGACAGCCTTCACCTTGTCGTCGAAATGATGTACGGAGGTGAAGTTTTCCAAGCCGAACTTGGCACGGAACACGTTCCTCACCTTCGACTCGTAGGCATCGTAACTCTCGGGATACACCATTCCGCCGATGTTGACACCTGCGAAAGGCACGAAGATGATGCGGCTATCCTTATTAATATGGTTCTGCAAGCAGAAAAGCTCGATTTGGGTGGAAGCCCAAGCCAAATAATTCTCGCCAAAGTTGGTCGAATTGCTAATCAATAATAATCTCATAATGACAAATGTTTATGTGTTGATGAGGCAAAGATAGGAAAAAAACGAATGCAAACTCAAAAAAGGGAAGAAAGAACAAGCTTGAAAACAAAAATATTTCTTTGTTTTTCAACCACTTGCACAAAACAACAAAATTTTTCTCATTTTTTTGCTTGCGAAACGGAAAAAAGCTGTACTTTTGCAGTGTCAAAAACGACTGGACTAGTAGCTCAATTGGATAGAGTCCCTGACTACGGATCAGGCGGTTGTGGGTTCGACTCCCGCCTAGTTCACATGAAGGTTCCGCAAAAAGAACCTTTTTTTGGCCCATTCGACTAGCGGTTAGGTCGTAAGTTTCTCACACTTAAAACAGCGGTTCGATTCCGCTATGGGCTACCCTTCAAGGCCTTAACTTGTTGAAAATCAAGTTAAGGCCTTTTCAATTGCCCGAAAACTGCCCGAACATCGTATTTGCCCGAAACGAAAAACCGCCTACCAATCACTTGACAGACGGTCACACATTTTCACCGTATGGAACGGCGCAACAAATTTACAACTTTTTTCCATACAAACCATAGAATGAAATCTTGTTAGTCGCTCACCTACCATTATTCCGTGGAAACTTTATTCCATAACACAAAAGATTAGGCTTTCACTATTCTGCGCATAATATCCTCAAGTTTTATCTCTATCTTTGTGAGTTCTCCAATCGTTTGATTCATCTCCTGGACTACAGTTTCAGACAGGGCTCGGCTAAATATGATTCGTGAAGAAGTTCATTGTGTTGAAGACTACGACACGAAGCTGTTGAGTGAGATGGAAACATTGAACACGGGAAGTAAACTAGAGACTGAGCAATTGAAGAAAGACATTCTCATGGAAGTTGAAAAGAAGAAGAATGTTAATGTCTCTCCCTAATAGAATTTGAGTTAAGGAGAAAAAGAGTGATATTGGAAAAAAATCTTTCCGAAAGCCGTTTTTTTTGTCTTCGATGAGGAGGCCCGCGATGAGGGTTTTCGTTATGCGTGCTTACGTCCTATCGTGCTAACGATGGGGTATGGTCTTCGGCGGCGAGAAGCATGTTTTGGCTTTCTTCGGAGATTGGGTATAGGACTGGGGCGTGGAGGGCGACTTCGGTGTCTTCGTCGTCGGTCCATTCCTCGCATTGCCTTAGGACGATTTCGAGGGCGCTTTCGGCTTCCTCGGGCGGGTACTTGTATTTCTTCAGCAACCGCTTGACCATCTTGCGCATTCCAGCACGAGCTGACTCTTTGTGCTGCCAGTCGATGGTGCGGTTCTTGCGCAAGGCCTCGGTCAGTTCTTTAGTCATGGCCACCAGCTCGTCGTTCTCATAGACATCGCGGACGGCCTGCGGACGCGACAAGGCATCGTAGAAGGCCTTTTCCTCATCATTGAGGCCAAGGTCGTTGCCTTGCTGCTCGGTTTCCTTGATTTGTGAGGCGAGCTTCAGCAACTCTTGAATGACCTCTTCGTTGGTGAGCATGCCTTTCAGGTAGTTGCTCAGGGCGTTGTTTAACAACTCGGAGAATTTCTCGCTCTGCACCAGGTTCTTGTGCTGGAAGGCCTTCACCTTGTCCTTCAACAGGTTTTCCAAAATCTGGATGGAGATATTCTTCTCCTTCATCTTGGCCAGCTCTTCAAGGAAGGCAGGGTCGTTGAGCGAGAACTCTTTGCCCTCGTTCTGGAAGAGGTTGATGACGCCTTCGCTCTTCACGCTCTGCTTCATCAGCTCGCGGATGCGCTCGTCGATGTCCTTCTTCGTTATCTTGCCCTTGCTGGACAAACGTGACAGCATGACGCGGACGGTCTCGAAGAAGGCACTCTCCCATCGCTGGGATTCGGTGAGCAAGCTGCGGCACAAGGTGATGGACTGATGCAACAGGGTGGCGTGCTTCATGAAGTCGTTCTTCTTATCCTGGCGTTCGATGGCCAGCATGAAGTTGGTGCCGCCCTTGATAAGCTCGGCGCGTTTGAGGTCGGATGCATCCCTGAACTTCGAGTAATCGAAGCCGTGCATGAGGTCGCGGCAGATTTCCAGCTCTTCTTGGAACTTATGCAGGGCTGTGGTCTTGATGTTGGGGTCGCCGAACTTCTTGCGGTCGTTGCTGGTGTAGAACTTCATGGCAGCCTTCAGGGCTTGCGCGATGCCGATGTAATCGACCACTAGACCGCCTTCCTTGCCTTTGAACACGCGGTTGACGCGGGCGATGGCTTGCATGAGGTTGTGGCCGCTCATGGGCTTGAAGACGTACATGGTGGCCAGGCTCGGCACATCGAAGCCGGTGAGCCACATGTCGACGACGATGGCGATCTTCATCGGGTCGTCGTCGTCCTTGAACTTCTTGGCTAGCTCTTGCTTGTATTGCTTGTTGCCTATGATGTCGCGCCACTCCTCGGGGTCGTTGTTGCCGCTGGTCATCACACATTTGACCTTCTCGGTCCAAGTGGGACGCAGTTCAAGCAGGCGCTTGTAAATCTTGATGGCTATGGGGCGGCTGTAGGCGACTATCATAGCCTTGCCCGTCAGCTCCTGCTCGCGGTAGTTCTCGTAGTGGCTGAGGATGTCCTGCACCAAGGAATCAATGGTAGAATCGGCACCCAGCAGCTCTTCAAGGTGCGAGAGGTCTTGCTTGCTCTTCTCAATTTGTCGTGCATCGGCACCTTGCATCTCCAGCAGCTCGTATTCTTGATCGATGAGCTTTAAGGTGTCGTCGTCAAGTTTCAGGTTGATGACGCGGCTTTCGTAGTAGACCGGCACGGTGGCGTGGTCGAGGACGCTTTGGGTCATGTCGTAGACATCGATGCAGTCGCCGAAGACCTCGATGGTGTTGCGGTCTTTGAGGGCTACAGGTGTGCCCGTGAAGCCAATGAAGGAGGCATTAGGCAGCGAGTCGTGGATGAGGCGGGCGGTGCCGACGCTGACCTTACCCGTGACGGGATCAATCTTCTCTTCAAAGCCGTACTGGCCACGGTGTGCCTCGTCGCTCATCACGATGATGTTGCGGCGGGTGGACAGCGGCGCGTCATATTCCTCGAACTTCTGCATGGTGGTGAAGACAATACCGTTGGCCGTGCGGCCTTCGAGCAGCTGGCGCAGGTGCTCGCGTGTGGTGGCCTGCACTGGCTTTTGGCGCAGGAAGTCCTGGCATTTGGCGAACTGGCCGTAGAGCTGGTTGTCGAGGTCGTTGCGGTCGGTGATGACGACGATGGTAGGCTGCGACACGGCAGCCTGCAACAGATGGGAATAGAACACCATCGAGAGGCTTTTGCCGCTGCCTTGGGTATGCCAGAACACGCCAATCTTGCCGTCGCCGGTGACGGCATTGCGAGTGCGCTGGATGGCTTTGTTGACGGCGAAATACTGGTGGTAGCCCGCCAGGATCTTATAGTCTTTGCCTTCGTCCTTGCAGTAGCAGACGAAGTTTTTGATGATATCGATGAGGCGGTCTTTGCGGAACATGCCTTCAAAGAACACGTCGTAGTCGACGACCTCGGTGCTCTCGTACACACCGTCTTTGGACTTCCATTGCATGTAGCGGTCTTCGCTGGAGGTGATGGTGCCTGCCTTGGACTCGGCCATGTCGCTCATGACGCAGAAGACATTGTAGGTGAACATGGTAGGGATTTCCTTCATGTAGTTCTTCAGTTGGCGATAGGCCGCGCTGGCGTCGGTCTCTTCGCGTGAGGGCGACTTCAGCTCCATCAGCACAATGGGGAGGCCATTGAGGAATAGGATGAGGTCGGCGCGTTTCTTGGACTTCTCCACGTAGGTCCACTGGTTGACCAGGAGGAAGTCGTTGTTGGCGGCGTTCTTATAGTCTGCCAGATACACGATGTCGTTTTTCAGTTCGTGGCCGTTGTGGAAGGTGACTTCCACGCCGTGCTGCAGATAATCCATGAAAAGCTCGTTGTTCTGCACCATGTTGCCGGCTTCGATGTGGAGCAGTTTGCGTTCTGCCTCATCGATGGCCGACTTGGGGAGCGAAGGATTAAGGTCCTTCAGCTTCTCGCGCAGGCGTTCGAGATAGAGCGGGCAGTAATAGTCCTTGTCCTCGAAGTTGTTCTGGATGTCGTAGCCGTTGAGGTAGTTGTATTCCAACCGCTGGGTGAACAGTTCAATGAGTGTCTGCTCGTAATGGTCTTCGTTGTAGTCTGACATAGCTTTACTGATTATTCTTGATTAAATTAAATCATCGTCCAAAAGGAAAGGGATGACACCGATGTGAAGGATGCCGTCGTCATCCGTCCAGGGTTTCGACAAGCCATCGGTAATGACAACTTTGCGGAAGAAATCGCCGGAGTTTTTCAGCGAGAAAGTTTCCTGTTGGCGCTTTTCCTCGGTATCGACGTTCAATGCTGACTGGATGTAGATTTTCTCCTTGCCGGTGTTGACGATGAAATCGATTTCGTATTGCGATTGCTGGCGTTTGCCGTCCTTAACGCGCACTATCTCCACCACGCCCACATCGACGCTATAGCCTCTTCGTATCAATTCGAGAAAGATCAGGTTCTCCATGAGATGCGATTTCTCCTGCTGTCTGAAGTTGAGACGGGCATTGCGCAGTCCCAAATCCATGGCATAGTATTTCAGGGTGTTCTCAAAATAGCGTTTCCCTTTCACGTCATATCTTTTCGAGCCAACGAAAAGGAAAACATCCTCCAAATAGTCAAGATAGTTCTTTATGGTATGGTCGGAAGTGTTTTTGTGCATCAGCGAGCCTGCGCTGTTGGCCAGGTTGTGGGGATTGGTGAGAGAGCCGACTGCCGAAGACAAAGCGTCGATTACAGCCTCCAGCACCTCGTCGTCTTTCAGATTATAGCGTTCCACTATGTCCTTGACGTAAACCTTTTTGAACAGACCGGCGAGATAGGCTCGTTTTCCTTTTTCCTCGGGTTCGAGCACCGCCAGCGGCATGCCTCCGAAGGTGAGATATTGCTCCAAGGCATCGGCTTTTTCCATGCCTGAAACGGGATAAAACTCTTTGAATGACAGAGGGAACACCTTGATTTCGGAGCCTCGGTCGCGAAAGTTGGTGACAATGTCTTTCGACAACATCTTTGAGTTGGACCCAGTGACATACACATCCAGGTTGTGACGTGCCGCCAAGTCGTTCAAAATGTCGTAGAAAGTGGTATAGAGCAGGTCGCGGTCTTCTTCGGGTACCAGACGCTCGTCGATTTGCGAGTTCTTGATTTTGTATGACAATTGGATCTCGTCGATGAAGACATAGTATTTCTTGTCCAGGTTTGAGGTGCGGCCGACGACATGCTCGAACAGGGTTTCGGGGTTTCTGAATGCCACATCCGACTTTCTGTCTAAAGCGATTTCCACAAAAGCATCTTCTGGAACGCCTTCTTTCAAGAGGTGGTTCTTGTAAAGGGTGGAGAGCAGGAATGACTTGCCACAACGCCTTATGCCGGTAATGATTTTCACCTTACCGTTCCAGCGTTTCGCAAGTAGTTCATTTACATATTGTTCGCGTTCTATGTTCATAATATCCTTGTTATTATACTGCAAAAATAGTCGTCATTTACGACAGTTTTTGCAGTGCAAAGATACGGCTTTTTTTATTACTCGCTCAAAATCAGAAAATTTATTCAACAAATCAAGGCATTTCTATTTCGTTCACTTTCAGTTCGCCTGACATGAGGCGGGGCAGCAGCGCATCGCGGAGCTGGGAAAGGCGGCGGGATTCTTTCTCAATGCTTCCTCTCATAGTGAATGTATCAGATACAATTCTTTGGAATTGATTGATGATATCCTTGGGAGGAATTACCAATTCAAAATTATGAATATCAGCGGGTTTGACATGCGGTTGAACAGCTCCTGTTTGCGCATGCCTTAACAATCTTCTGTTTATTGTAAGAAAACAATACACAAAGAACAGATTTTCACAGGTGGAATCGATAAACGAGCAATCCGAAGCCCATACTTCTTGATAATACATACGCATAAAACCAGCATTTGCTCCCGAGCCACTAACAGTTATTACAGGTGATTTCGTATTCGCAACATTGTGATAGCACGATGGTTCGAGACCGCCAGCCACCACAGGCACCTCTCCTAATATGGAATCTTTTGTCAATAAGTTCTTTCCTCTTTTAAAAGCACAAAGTTCTCCAAGCGTACCCACTTTCCAACCTTTCGGTATCATCCCCATTTCGCTCTCCACAAATTCGCCATCCTTAAAAGGCTCAAAATCCACAAACCATGACTTGAATAAGGCTTGGGCTTGCTGCTCTAAATTATCATTTCTTAGCTTCAATAACCACAAAATAAAACAAGTCAACAAGAGAAGTGATAATGGGAAATTATCATTTATACGACGATTGCACTCGATTTTGTCATCCAAAGTAGATAACACATCAGCGGCCCTTTTCTGAACAACCAATGACGGGAGCAATATTTCAAAGTCTTTAATCACCTGGGCATTTAAGTTTTGTTGAGCTCCACCATTTGCTAATGAAGCAAGAATAGAATACGAATTTGCAATGGCATAATAAACAAATCGATAGTCGGCTTTTTTCTTGTCAATCATTAGATTACAGCAGGCTTGATTTGTTGTCATAGGAATCATTCCAATAGCGCATTTAGCTGCAGTAGCACCATACATAGCAATAATAACAGCATTCGCTTCAATCCATTTTGCAGCACAATTGTTTAAGCCTTTGTCCGTAATTGTCGACTCCGTAGAATATATCCTATTGAAATGGACTTCCTTTGTATTAAGCCATGGTATTCCTCCACCATAATACTCCTTCACAGTGCTCTTTGGAGTACCTCCACTGCACACCTTCTTACAGATAGAACCAATCTTTGTTAACTTCCACTCTTCCATAAATGAGAATTTACTCGTCTATTAGGAGGCAAAAATACTCTTTTTTTCATTGGTTTTTGCCCATTTAGCTCAAAAAACGCCGATGAGACAGTTTCACATTATTCTGGTTGACCATGGCATAGTGCATGGTGGTGTCGATTTTGACGTGGCCGAGGAGCTTCTGCACCTGCTCCACGGGCATGCCTTTGTCGATGGCCATGGTGGCCAATGTCCTGCGGAACTTGTGGGGATGCACCCTTGGCACCTTGGCTTCCTTGCCAATCTTGCGCAAGCGCACTTCGACGCCCGAGATTTGCAGCCGACGATGCGGCTTGGCCAAAGAGACGAACAGGGCCTTGTTTTTGTCGCGGCGGCTGTTGAGGTACTCCTGCAGATGTATCTTGGCGCGGGCATTGAAATAGACGATGCGTTCCTTGTTGCCTTTGCCGAAGACGACGCATTCGCGCTCATTGAAGTTGACATCCTCACGGTTGAGCTTAACCAACTCGCCGACACGCATACCCGTGGAGGCCAAGAGGTCAATCATGGCGAGGTCGCGGGGATGGACACAGGTGTCGCGCAGGTTTTCCAAGGACTCATCGGTCAAGACCTCTTTGACTTGTGCGCCGGTCTTCACTTTATGGATGCGACGCACAGGACTTTTGATGATGTAGTCCTCTTCTTCGAGCCAGGCGAAGAAGGACGAGAAGATGCGGCGGACGTTGTCGACCGTGACGCGGCTGGCCTTACGTTTGCGCTGGAACACGGCGAGATAGGCACGGATGTCTTCGGTGGTGTAGTCGGTGACGCGCTTGGGCATGGTCTTGTAGAGCTGCTGGATGGTGTTGCCATAATAGCGGACGGTGGGGCCGCTGCAGCCTTCGACCTGTTTGGCCGAGAGAAAGGAATGCAAAAGGCTTTCGTTGGTTTCGTCGGTGGCCTGCTTGGTTTCTTCGTCAGCAGTGATGTTGTACTTGCTGACGACACGCAGCAGTACACCATTCAGCAGTGCCATTTGTTCGACATTCAAAGCATCAGCCATGGCGTTGCTGATTTCTACGATCAATTTTTCTTTCATGGGTTCTTCGTATTTATTGAGACTGACAATATAACGAAGAAAGCATCAGTTGTTTATGAGACTACAATCATTACCTATTGCTTGTTATCTTTTCCCATCAATTCTTTTTTTATTTAGGATTCTTCCTCATCAATAATGTTGTCAAAACGGGCTTTGGCTGCCTCCAACGACTTCTGGATTTGGTGCATCAACACATGACGCGGCGGCAGTTCGGTTAGGTACTTCGCCACTTTTATGCCCGCCTTGTCCAATTGCAACAGCTCTATCTGTTCTTCGCTGCCCTCGGTGCAGAGCAACAAACCTAATGGCGACTCTTCGCCTGGTTCCATCTCGTTCTGCTCCAGCCAACGCAGATAGAGTTCCATCTGTCCCTTGTACTCAGCCTTAAAGCGGCCTTTCTTGAGGTCGATGGCAATCAAGCGGTGCAGACGACGATGATAGAACAACAGGTCGAGATAGAAATCCTCGCCGTCAATAATCATTCGCTTTTGTCGGGCCACGAAACTGAAGCCGTTGCCCAACTCGATGATAAACTGCTCCAAATGAGCCACCAGACAGTCTTCGAGACTCTTCTCACTATACATGCCCTTCAAACCCGTAAACTCTAAGAAATATGGGCTCTTGAAGACCAAATCAGGCGACATCACATTGTCATCACGCAAAGTGGAGAGTTCTTTCTTAATGAGTTCGTCAGGTTTTGTGGCAATGGCGGTGCGCTCATAGAGCATGCCGTCGATTTCCTTGCGGAGCCTATCACGCCCCCATCTTTCTGAAGCGGCTAAAGTGATATAAAACTCTCTTTGAAGTTCATCTTTCAAAGATAATACCTCAATAAAATGCGACCATGATAATTGCGCCGCAACCTGCGACACAATTCTAAACTCTGGAAATTGCTGGGCAAACTGCATCATTCTCCTAATGTTTCTTAGCTCAAACCCCTTCTTTCCATATTCAAATTGCAATTGTGTCGCAACCTGCGACACAATTTGCTTTCCATATTCAGCTCGCTCATTTCCAAGCACTTCACGATTGATACGCTCCCCAATATGCCAGTACATCGTAGTCAGCGCATAATTGGCCGTGGCAGCCACATGGCCACGAGCCTACTCGATGATCTGGCGCAGATCCTGCATCAAAGATTGTGTCGACGCTGTCGCGACAATTTGATTATTCTTTTCTATCTCGTCCATAGTTCAGTCAATATTAAAGCCAATACTCCCTAGTTGTTTTCTAATCTCTTCCTCAAGTCGGTGGCTTTCAGCAAAGAGGCCACTAAGCTCTGTGGTTAATCGATTCATCTTCTCCTCAAATGGCTCCCCATCGTCTTCCTGCTCGGCGATGCCGACATAGCGGCCAGGCGTGAGGATGAAGTCTTGTGCGCCTATCTCTTCGAGGGTCTTCACAGCACAGTAGCCTTTCTCGTCTTGTAGGGTGCCGTTGCGGTAGTCGGTGAAGGTCTGGGCAATGCGATTGATGTCGTCCTCGGTCAACTCACGGAGTTTGCGGGTCACCATGGTGCCCATGTTGCGGGCATCGATGAAAACGACTTTGCCTGGTTGGGATTTCTGGCGGCTGAGGAACCACAGACATACGGGAATGCCTGTGCTATAGAACAACTGGCTCGGCAAGGCCACGATGCCTTCCACGAGGTCAGCCTGTAGGATGTTCTTACGGATTTCACCTTCGCCTCCGCTCTGGCTGCTTAGCGAGCCATTGGCCAGCACCATGCCGATGCGGCCTGAGGGCGACAGGTGGCTGATCATGTGTTCCAGCCAGGCAAAGTTGGCATTGCCCGCTGGCGGGATGCCGTATTTCCAACGGACATCCTCTTGGAGCTTATCGGCACCCCAGTCGCTCATGTTGAAGGGTGGATTGGCCATCACGAAGTCGGCTTTCAGCGTGGGGTGGCGGTCGTCGAAGAAGGTGTCGGCGTTGCGGTCGCCCAAGTCGGCTTCGATACCACGGATGGCGAGGTTCATCATGGCCATCTTACGGGTGTTGGCGTTGATTTCCTGACCGAAGATACTCAGGTTCTTGATATCGCCCTGATGATGACGCACGAAGTCGGCACTCTGGACGAACATGCCGCCACTGCCCATGGCGGGGTCGTAGCAGCGGCCTTTGTAAGGCTGCAGCACCGCCACAATAGTTCGGACGATGCAACTGGGCGTGTAGAATTCTCCAGCGTTCTTGCCTTCGAGCGAGGCGAACTTGGAGAGGCAGTATTCGTATGTACGACCTAAAAGGTCTTTGTTCTCTTCCTGTTTGCCCAGCTCGATGGTGTTGGTGAAGAGATCGACCACATCACCCAAGCGGCGCTTGTCCAATTCCGGACGGGCGAAGTTTTTAGGAAGGATACCTTTCAGGCGGTTGTTCTCTTTCTCAATTTCCATCATGGCATTGTCGATGACCTTGCCAATCTCTGGAGTGTGAGCCGCTTCGGCAATGACGCTCCAGCGGGCATCTTCTGGCACGTAGAAGATGTTTTCGGACACATATTCATCCTTATCCTCCTCGAAGCCATCACCTTCATCGACCAGTTGTTGGTGTTTCACGTCGAAACAGTCGGAGATGTATTTCAAGAAGATGAGGCCTAGCACCACGTTTTTATACTCTGCCGCGTCGATGGAACCGCGCAGCAGGTCAGCTGCTTTCCATATCTTGTCTTCAAAGCCAATGTCGGCTGTATTTGTCTTGGCCATACCTTAATTGTTTAAAGATGCAAAAATAAGGAAAAAAGAAAATCATCCTTCCCGTAAGCAAGAAATTGGAACAACAATTTTTTATAAATTTGCACCGCTTCAACAGGAAATACAATGATCAAAAAAATCTATAAATTCGGCGGGGCCTCCGTGAAGGACGCTGATGCCGTACGTAACCTTAAGAACATCGTAGCACAACATAAAAACGAGGACATCTTCCTGGTGGTCTCAGCCATGGGCAAGACCACCAACATGTTAGAGAAAGTGCTGAAAGACTTCCGCGAACAGGAAGGAGAACTGGGTATTGACGCCCTTTCTGAAGTGATGAGTTATCACGAGAGGATTATCCTTGACCTCTTTGACCAAAACCATGAGCACCCCGTGATTGAGTCCATCTCGGAGCTGTTCATAGAGCTTTGGGAAAAGCTGCAAAACACCCAACAGCCTTACGACTACCAATACGACCAGACCGTGAGTTACGGCGAGCTGATCTCCACCACCATCATCCAGGAATACCTGAACCACTGCGACGTGCCATGCCGCTGGCTGGACGCACGGAAATATGTCATCACCGACGAGACCTTTCGAGCCGCCAACATCGACTGGGATGAGACACGACTCAGAATCAGCAAGCTAAACGAGGAGCACTTCCAAGGTGTGGTGTGCATCACGCAAGGTTTCATCGGGAGTACTGGCGAAACCAAACGTTCCGAGGAAGGCTTTGAATGCATCAAACACTCCACCACGCTTGGCCGCGAGGGATCCGATTACACTGCCGCCATCTTCGCCAACTGCCTCGACGCCGAGGAAGTCACCATCTGGAAAGACGTGGACGGGCTGCTCAACGCCGACCCGAAACGGTTTAAAGAGACAGTCCAGCTTCCCCACATCACTTATTCCGAAGCCATCGAGCTGGCCTTTTATGGAGCCAGCATCATCCATCCCAAGACTATCAAGCCACTGCAAAACAAAAACATCCCTCTCAAGGTACAGTCGTTCCTCAACCCTGACCATGAACCTTCCGTCATCGACGGCAAGCCGGATACAAAAACAGAGAAGATCCCTTCCTATATCGTCAAGGACAACCAGACCCTGGTCTCCATCTCACCCCGCGACTATTCTTTCATGAACGAACACAACCTGAGGCTCATCTTCGCCGCTTGCGACGAGTTGAACATCCACGCCAACGTAATCCAAACCTCCGCTTTGATGCTCTCCTTCTGTTTCGACCATGACGACGAAAAACTGAAAGGCCTCGTCGCATTACTGCGCGAGACCTTCCAAGTGAAATATAACAAGGGCTTGACCCTCTTTACCATCCGTCACTACGACTACTCCTACACCACAGGTGACCGCTTCCTCGAAGGAAAGAAGGTTTATCTCAAACAGAGCAGCCGAAGCACACTGCAATTTGTAGTTGAGAGTTGAGAGGTGGCTATCGCAGGCTTTACTCTAACCTTAATAATCCCACTTGTCGAATGAGAGTTTGGCGTTAGCTGCCTTGCGTTCCTTGTTGACGGCATCGTATTTCGAGGTGTCAACCGTGGTTTTCTTTCCAGCGTTTTTGTCCTTGGCAGCCTGTTGTTCCTTTTCGAGTTGTTCTTGCTCTTCGTTCAGCGCATCGTTGGCCTCTTGAACGGCTTGGTTGATGGAGTCGAGTTTAGCGGCTTGTTTTTCAGCTTGTTTCTCGGCTTCCTCCTCGATGGACTTCGCAATCTTCTCGGCCTGCTTGTCCGCTTCTTTCTGAACGACTTTTTCAACTCCCTTGGAGACGGCTCTTCCGATGATGCCGCCCAACTGAGCATGAGCCGGGATCACAGCCACGGCAAACAGCATGGTTAATAACACGAATAGTTTTTTCATGGTCTTCACATTTTCAAGGTTGAACATAGCTTTGAGTTACTTTTTCAGGGAAGTCAACACGCTGGTGCTGAACAGTTCACCTTTTGAATAGGTCTCCATCTTGACTTGACCGATACCACGGGCATACCACACCTTCAAGGTAGTCTCGTTCTTGATACCCATCACACGTCCTTCAGAGGTTTGCTTCAGCACATAGCACTTGAAAGTGCCGGCTGGGGTAGTGATTTCTTCACGATTAACGATTTCATTCTCGGTGATGGTGTTTTTCACACGGAAGCCACCGAGGTCAACGATCATCTCACCCAAAGGCAACTTGTATCCAACGGCGAGTTTGTTGGGGATACGCAACAATTCAGGATCCGTGGCGGTGAGGTCGATGTTTCCTTGGCCCATCGAAATCATGGCGCTTCCATTACGAACCTCCATGCCCGTTTCCACGGTGGTCACGGTGCCCCCCGCATTCACGGTGGTTTCCATGACAATGTCGTAATCCATGTCGCTGATCATTTTCACGTCCTTATAAACAGTCGTGGTGGTACCCGTCTCCTTGCCTTTGGCGTCATAGTCGGTGTAGGTCAGCTCTGCCCCTTTGGTGACACAGCAATAAGGAGTCTGAGCATGGACTTGCATGATTCCTGTCAGGAGCAGGAATAACAGAAACAATCTTTTCATGTCAAATTATTTTTAGTATCAAAGTGCAAAAATACAAATAGATTTTAAATTGCAAGAACCATTCCAAAAAAATGTACTTTTGCGGACATGAAAATCATCGCCCACATCCACACCGAGTTCCCAACCAAATTCGGCATTCCACGACAGAGCGGCATCGTAGAGACGCTACAAGGGACCATCATTTTCGAACCGGAATACCGAAACCCAGAGGCGTTCCGAGGCTTGGAGGAGTTCTCACATCTTTGGTTGATCTGGGAGTTCTCCGAAGCGAGACGAGACACTTGGTCACCCACGGTAAGGCCTCCACGACTCGGTGGCAACGTGCGCAAAGGGGTCTTCGCCACGCGATCGCCTTTCCGGCCTAATCCCATCGGGCTCTCCTCAGTGAAGCTGGAGCGGGTCGAGATAGACGCGAAGCTCGGACCGGTGCTGCATGTCAGCGGCGCCGACCTCATGGACGGCACTCCTATTTTCGACATCAAGCCTTACATCGTCTATACCGACAGCCATCCCGATGCCGTCAGCGGGTTTGCCGGCAAGCCAGCGAATCACCTGCTGGAGGTGGAATTCCCCGAAGAGCTGCGGTTAGGAATCCCCGAGAGACAACAAGAGAGCCTTATCGCCATCCTCGCCCATGATCCGAGGCCTCAATACCAAGATGACCCCAACCGAGTTTACGGCATGACATTCGGAGATTATGAAGTGAAGTTTCGCGTTGATGGCAATAAGGTCACCGTCACGGAAGTGACTAAGAATCCATATAATTCGCTACATTCACCGAACAGACTAACTCGCTAAATCTGTTTCGGTTAGTCCTGTGACTTTCCAGATGGTCTCCTTATCTATACCCAAATCAAGCATTTTACGGGCAGTTTCTTGTTTTTCTTCCGCTATACCAAGTTCTTTCCCTTTCTCCAGTCCGATTTTTTCTCCTTTCTCCAGCCCGATTTTTTCTCCTTCCGCCCGACCTTCTGCTCGACCTTCCGCTCTTCCTTCTGCTCTTCCTTCTGCTCTTCCTTCTGCTCTTCCTTCTGCTCGACCTTCGGCGAGGCCTTTGGCTTTACAAGTACGCATGATGGCCTGTTCAACCCAAACGTTATCGATATT
>JAEEGI010002238.1_pt1 | contig 47903 bp, 28 predicted proteins | sample 8958751 | NCBI WGS metagenome assembly JAEEGI01 (sample SAMN16246545, study PRJNA631951) | gut metagenome | biome: gut microbiome; feature: rumen; material: KS-attached | host: Bos | place: Iran: Karaj | collected 2018-10
CGACTTAGGAATGAATCCCCATATCATACCCAGAGTGCGACCGTCTTCGTCAGCATCCTCCAAGGAGAACTGGACCACATCCTGATCCTTCGTCCATTCCGACCACTGGGGTTTATATTCGCGGGTCAGAATTTCTTGTGTCTTCTTGTTTTCAACGACATAGACATTCTCTTTCTGCTTGACGGCCTTCTTTAGTCCTTCGTCTAAGATTTCGCCACCTTCACCGCCACCGTCTTCAGACTTGATTTTGACGGTAGCAGAGCTAATCTTACTCCACGGGTCTGGATCTTTGCCTGCAGTAGAACCGGTGACCTTGCCTTCTGTTGCATCATCCTCAGGAGTGAAGGTGATTGCTACGGTACCATCTTGTGCCGTCACACCTGATGTTGGAGCAACAGAACCACCTGTAGCTTCGAACTCCACGGTCTGTCCACCGAAACCTGTCCATTCGCCAGTCTTAGACGTGTAGCGTTCCAGCTTATAGATGATAGCTGCTGTTGTACCCTTTTCAATTTCCTGAGAAGCAGGCGATGGTGTCAGACGATGATCGATAGCCAAAGCCGTCCAGTCATCAGCCTTAATGCCATCTTCTTCATCGACAGCAGTTCCTTCCTCAGCCTCTTCACCTTCTGCACCAAGTACTACCTCGGCCTTTACCTTTCCACCCTTCAGGTCGTTCAGCGTGAAGAAAGCACTGACATTTCCGTCCTTATCAGTATAGCCATACTCATCTTCCAATTCGCCACCCTCAGCCTCGAAGTGTACCAGTACGCCAGGCGCATTGTAGGTCTTGCCCGTCAGGTTGATCTTGTTGGTGACGTGATACTTCACCTCACGCTTACCATTCATCAGCACTTCCTCTTCTGGTTCGTTGAGCAATTCCATCTCGTCGGGCAGACTGACCAATGGCAGGTCGAATACGTTGATAGGATCGATGTCTGCCAGTTGCCACTCCCAGAAGAAGAGGTCGAGCGAGAGACCTAATCCAAGGTCAACACCTGTCGAGACGCCTGCATTCCAAGCCACATACTGATTGTCAACCAAACGACCGTCAGCTTCTGCCTTGATATAAGGCTGCGGACTGATGGTTGGGCAGAGTACCTTATAGATACCAATTTCAATCTGAGGATAAACAGTGGCACGAGCCTCAGCATGAGCCTTGATGTCCACGTCAGGACCTACCAATTCCAGATTCTTCTCACACTCTGCTATCTTCGAGACTGAATTATCTTTGGCATCCCACTCAACACCGTAAGTCACAGTATTAGATGCCTTAATACCCGACGTAATGCTGGCCTCACCAGATGCACCAAGACTAACCTCTGCCATGAGGTCGGCACCAACAGAGATATATACGGGTACAGTACCCACCATAAAGGTATATTTAGCACTGAAGACATCCTCCTTCAGCGTCCATTCCTTTTTCCATTCCACGGAACTGGAGACGAGATACTTCAACACCATCTCCATGTCGAAGCCTCCCTCAAGAGCAATCTTCAAATGCTGGAGGTCACCCATACGAACCTTCTCGAATGGAATATCACCAAAGTCGAACGAGAACAGGCCCTTCAGTCCGATGTTGAAATTCAGTTTGTCCCATGAGAGCGACTGCATGCCACTTTCCCAAAGCACAGCACCATCCTGATTATACTCCCAACTGAAGAACTCGTTCTCGAAGTCAACAGGAGCCCTACGTCCTACTGGTTTGTCGGCATTGAATACTTCCACATATTCTTCGCCAGTAAAGATTTCTACCTTTGTTGGCAGATAGACTGGTCTGTCGTCATCTTCTTCTGACGAAGCAGCACGTCGAGGTGCATTTTGTGCACCAGCCTCGGTGGCAAGGGTAAACTTTGTGTTCTTGAACAGGTTACCCATCTTACCCTCGCGAGTGCCAAGGGTTACGGTCTTGCTGCCTTCAGCCGTTTGTATGTCGTTGATGAGGCGGATGACACGGTCACCATCCTTAGGCAGCAACACGACATCGTATGACCCCATCTCAGGCATCTTATCGGTAAATGTCAGTTTAGCTTCACCACTTTCTTCGTTGAAACTATCAAGCGTAGTCGTGGACCAGTCGATGGCAATATAGTGAGAGTCGGTCTTACCCAATTGAACGACCACCAATGTATCGCGCATTGCGTCATCAACCTTGTTGACGAATATAATTTTGCCTTCGCGATTTTCTAAGTTCGGATTCTTAGTGATAGTGAAACGCAGCGAGTCTGAACCGGAGACAATGCTGTGATAGTTAAGCCATGCGACGGTAGGCTCGTAGTTGTACTCCACATTGGTATTCACCTGGAAAGTAAACAACTCCGATTCGCCGCCTACGTACACGGTATCGGGGTGAACAAAGAGGAATGAAGGATCGCCCGAGAAACTCGCCACATCATCAAAGGTATAGGTTTTAGACGTAGGCGTTGTTTCGGTTTGTTCGCCACCACCTTGCCCTGGGTCACTCTGGCTTTGGTTTTCATCTTCCTTGCCCTTGGACTTTTCGGCATTGTCTATAACAGTAAAACCTGCAGGATTCTGCTGGAAGGTTACGCTTTTCAAAGTACCCACATCGTAGCTGGCTTTATTTCCGTTCTTGTCAACAACGACAAAGGTCTGAGCAGCGGCCATCATGCTAATCATGATGAGACATGCTGTAAGGTATATCTTTTTCATATTCATAGCTTTTGTCTTTTGAAGGTTATTACCGTGCATCCTCCCACATATTTACGAGAGGGTCTTCATCGAAATTGGTTTGCTCTATCTCTTCGTCAAACAAGCCGTCGGCAGATATGGTGTCAACCAAGGAACCGAACAACAAATGTTGCTGAGTCTTCAGCTTGTAAATCTCCATCGAAGGAGAATCATATAGCTTTTTAATCATAACCATATCCTCCCTTATTTGATGACAATCTTCTTGCCGTTCTTGACATATACCCCCTTCTTAAGATGAGAGGCTGCAGACACCTTTCGTCCGTTCAGGTCGTACCATACATCATGCTCCATTCTCGATTCTTCTGTCCCAACCGACTGAATAGCGGTAGCTTCGCTGTCAATGTTGGACGTGAATTCAATTGCATTCGCTGCTCCGTTGTGTAAGCGGAAATAGGCACGGAAGCCTTTCATGTAACTGGCATCGTTGTCAGGCTGGTTAACCACCGTTGGGTGATAAAACCTGTTGTTGGCTCCCAAGAACATCACACTCCAGCTATTGTTTTCGTCGCCTGTAGGACCTGTAACTAATGACTTGCCAAATGCTGGGATGAAGTCGACATAGGTCGTGGTGGCTGGTAAAGACGTCTGGTTGAGGGTAACGTCAGAGAAGGACGGATTCTTTACCTCGGCAGGAACACTGACCAGATAGGGCTTACCAGCCTCAATGACGGTGGCATCGGCAAAGGTCAGCGTCAGCTTGTTGCCCGTGAGCGAAGATCCCGTCAGCTCTTTAAGCTTTGTACCGTCGCCAAAGGCTGATTTCAGCATATTGGCACTCATGTCGAAAGGTACAGCCAATGTGTTCCAGCCGCCAGTCTGTAGGGTACGTTCCAACTTAATATTACACTTGGCTGCATTCTTCTCCTGTACAGCAAGACTGTTGTCCTCTGTATCCATGAAAATGTACGTGGGCAGGCTCTTTTCGAAGGTAAACTCCTTGAGATCGGCCAACGCCCAAGTATAGTTTATAGTACCAGCAGTAATGGTCACATTACCATTATTTGCGTCATAGGTAAACGTTGGCATTTCCTTGAAAGGAATCTCAACATTTGCCGTGTTAGCGTCGTTGAACCACACGATGATCTTTGCATCGTCAGCCCAGATGTTCACCGAAAACAGGGTGAACAAAAGCGTTAGGATTAGTTGTTTTAGTTTCATACACACAATATTTAATAGGTTAATACTTTATACTTTCTTCTTCTCTGCAGCCTTCACATCGTCAGGCACACGTTCGCTGAACAGACGGCGCAGACCTTCCTCGTAGGCACGCAGGGCTTCGCGTCCCAGATTGGTGATGCTGCAGGTGGTGCGCGAAAAGCGTCCAACGCCTGACTTCGACACGTCGATGTAACCAGCCTCCTTGAGTATGGTAATCTGTGCACTCACATTGCCGCGCGTAGAGTCGGTAATCTGGCACAGGTACATGAAGTCGGCACTCTTCAGTGAATCGAGGGCGACCATGATTTTCAACCGCAGCTCGCTGTGGAGCAGGGGGTTGATGACTTGAAACTTGAAATCATTCATATCTTTGTTGTTTTACGTAACGACGGAACAGGTGTCCAGGGATGATAAGGGCGATGGTGACGATGACAGCAGCAACGGGTAACTGCCAAGGCCAGAGGTCGCCTTGAAAGAAGAGAGGGACGGCAGAGAGCAGGGAGGCCAGGATGCCGCAAATGATTTTGGGACGGAAATTCAGAATGATACCCGTCATGAAGCACCCCATGCCGACGAGTAGTCCCTGATAGGCACAATAACATTGGGGGAACACCCCGGCAAAGCCCATAGCAGCCCCACCGATGCACGAAGCAAAACCAATGAATATCCACATCATCAGAATAGTATTAGCCTCATGGGTCCGATGGTGGGTGCGCTCGTAATCATCATTCAGGAAGTATATCATGAGTGGTGTGCCTATCAGGGGGATACCTGCCCAAAGCCATGCGCACCAGTTTTCATTCCACACCAGAAGGGCGACAAACTCTGCAAGCAGGACAATGGTCGTAGGATAGCCCCAAGCCAGAAAGAGGTTTTCGCCCGTCAGGTCTTTGCGGCTCATGACCTCGCCACGCATACGAGTGATAATATCCAATTCCTCTGCCGTATTCATAAGGGGTTAAGTTTATATTTCAAACAATATAATGCAAATATATAGTTTATTTTCTAAACACGCAAGAAACATGTTTATCTTTTAAACATTATTAACTACTAAGACAGTTTCATGCCTTAGTTATGGGAACAAGAAACGAGCCGTAATCCCTTTAGATTCGAAAAGAGGCCCTAAAGTGTAGGCAACAGCACCACACCATGCTGCTTCTTACCGTCCATCATTATCTTGAGGGGCTTATCGAAACGGACATGGCGTACAAACTCTGTTTCCTCGACAGCTGGCATCTGGTCGAGGATGTCTGTCTGCATGACACCATCGCCCGTATAGGTATTGATGGTAAAGTAGCCCACGCCAAATGACGTCAAGTTCTGGAAGAAGTGTGTACCTTGCGAGGGATCGACATGATAGTTCTTCAGTCCGGCTTCGACAATGACACGTGCTGCCGAGATGTGTGGCCACTTGACGGGAATGCCCAGCCAGTAGTCGCTTGAGCCCCAGCGCCCTGGACCAATCAGCACGTAGTTCTTGTCCTCGGCCAGGAAGCGGCGGTTAATCTGCTCGATCTCGTCGGCAATCCGTGGATTGTTGGCAGCTGTAAAGTCGTCGTCAGTCTTGACATACACCACATCATAGACATCCTCCGAGATACCGTGCCCCAGCGAGTTGTGCGAGCGCAACAGGCACTGTTCGTCAGGAATAGCCGTCAGGTCTTCATCCAACACCTGCTTCGAGTCGACGATAGGACGAATCTGCAGCAGATAGAAGTCGCCTGTCGTGCCTTGTGATGTACTGTTCAGATTACATGCAAACTCTATCTCTACGGGACGGCGCATTTCCTCAGAACCGTACTTCTGCGCAAGTTGCAGGATTTCGGGCAATGGGAAGATGTCGTGTTGCAGCACGCCGGCAAACGAGATGACCTTGCGTCCACCTTCGTAGATGCCGTCACGGATAATCTGGTCGACAGGGTCGTAGGTCGAGGCAATGCCTTGCAGCGAGTTGTCCTTGTCAGCTTCCTTGACACGGAGGTTCAGGATGTTGAAGCCGTCGTCCACCTTGAAGTCGTCACCCACATGACTCATGTCGAGGGCATAGAAACGGGTCTGCGTCTCGCGTAGGGCAGTCTCCATCTCCGAAGTCTGCAACACCTGACGCGGATGATAGGGACTGACTCGTAGCGTCTGTCCGCCATCCACGATATATTTTCCTAATCCTAATGCTAACGAAGCAATACCCTCCTCAGCCTGTTCATCGCCGATGGGATAGTAGTTCAGCGAGCGTAGTACACCTGAGAAAGTGGGATAGAAACGGGTATCGTACTGTTGGCCAACGACTTCCTGCAGGATGACAGCCATCTTCTCCTGGTCGATGACGTTCGAGGTGGCCGTCATATAGGCCTTTGAATCCTTGTAATACACAGAGGCATAGACGCCCTTGATGGCACAGGCCAGCATACGCAGCATCTCGTACTTGTCGTCGAGATAAGGAATCATGTATGTCGAATAGATACCGGCAAAGGGCTGGTAGTGCGAGTCTTCGAGCAATGATGACGAACGGACGGCAATAGGCGACTTCACAGCGTCGAAGAACGTAAAGAAGTCGGCTATCAGTGCATCAGGCAGTTGGGCCTTCATGAAATGCTGCAGAATCTCCTCGTCGGGTGCATCGCTCAAGGCAATACCCCAGAGGTTGTTCTCGTCCATAAACTGGTCGAAGAAATCGGTACAGAGCACAACGGTCTTTGGTATCTGCACCGTGGCATTCTCAAAATGGTTCAGCTCCGGATGGCGCTTGATGATATTGTCGAGGAAAGCCAAACCACGACCTTTACCACCCAACGAACCATCACCAATACGGGCAAAGTGGGCAAAGCGGTCGAACTTCAGACGGTCGAACACGGCCACCACACCAATATTCTTCATGCGACGGTACTGAACGATGGCATCGAAGATAATCTGTCGGTGGGCATCCAGGTCTTGCAGTTTGTGCCACGTCACAGTCTTCAGGAACTGCGACACAGGGAAGATGGCGCGTGCACAGAGCCAACGGCTCATATTGTTGCGCGACACATGATACTGGAAGGAATCGGCAGGAATATTGAAGATGTTATCCTGCAACTCCTTCAGTGTCGATACACGATACACCTCCTGCTTGGTCTTGGGGTCACGGAACACGAAGTCGCCAAAACCCATGTGCTCTTCAATAAGACGACGCAGGTCCACATTCATCTTCTTCGAGTTCTTGTCAATGAAATGGAAGTGCTCGGCTTCTGCCTTGTCCTTGTTGATAATCTCAGAACTCTCCAGAATCAATGGCACGTACTCGTCGCGACGCCGTATTTCACGCAACAGCTTCAGACCAGCCTCAGGGTCGCCCTCTTCGACATGTGACAAGCGTCCCTCGTGGGTCTTCATGGGGAAGCGCGTATCGCTGATGACGCCCAGCACATTGTCGTGATAGCGCTCGTACCACTCCATGGCCTCCTCGTAGTTCGTAGCCAGCACCACCTTCGGACGGCCTCGCTTACGTTGGGCAGCAGCATGGGGGTTCAGAGCCTCAGTCGAAAAGTTCTTCGACTGTGCAAGGATATAGTTGTAGAGGTTGGGTAATACACTGGAATAAAAACGGATATTGTCCTCGACCAGCAGAATCATCTGTACGCCAGCCTCCGTCACGTCGTGCTCGATGTTCATCTTGTCCTCAATCAACTTGATAATCGACATGATGAGGTTCGTATTGCCCAACCAGCAGAATACGTAGTCGAACACCGACATGTCCTCGTCCTGGATTCGCTTGGTGATACCATGCGAGAAGGGTGTCAGTACCACGCAGGGAATATGAGGTGCCATCAGCTTGACGTCACGGGCCACGGCAAAGGCGTCGTTATCGGCATTACCAGGCATGCAGATGACCAGGTCGATGTCCGTCGTCCCAAGTACGTTGCTAGCCTCCTCAGTGGTTGACACCTGCGTAAACGTGGGTGGGTAGCGCATACCCAGCTCCATGTATTCATCGAATATCTTTTCGTCCACACGACCGTCATCCTCCAGCATGAAGGCGTCGTAGGGGTTAGCCACTATCAGCACGTTAAAGATGCGTTTCGTCATCAGGTTGACAAACGACACATCCTTTAAGAAGAAGTTATTGAATTCCTGCGGAATAGCTGTATTACTCATTATTCAGTTTTTACTTTGCACTTTTCTCGTGCAAAGGTAAAAAATAAAAGTGAAAAGTGAAAAGTTTCTCAATTTAAATTTGTATCTTTGCACAGATTAAACCTATTTTTATATGAAAAGACTGACAATCATGACGATGGTGGCTGCATGGGCAATGACCATGACAGCACAGACCGCACGCGAGGAGATTGAAGCCAACAAATATGTGGCAGCCAGCAACTATCTGGACTATGACCGTCTGTTTACACCCCAGGCACTGACGCCTGCACCTAAGGGCTATGTGCCTTTCTATATGTCGCACTACGGACGCCATGGCTCACGTTGGCTTATCGGCAAAGATAGCTACTCCAGCGTTGTGGAACCCATGCAGAAGGCCAGACAATATGGCAAACTGACTACCAAAGGCGAAGAAGTGCTGCGCCAGTTAGAGACCTTCGTCAAGTTGCCTGTACCCAACTACCCTACCCTCGATGGTCAGTACGAGGGTGCGCAACTGCGTTTAGGCGACCTGAGTTCCGTTGGCGAGCGTCAGCATCACGGCATCGGTAAACGCTTGGCACAGAACTTCCCTGAAATCTTTAAGGCGAAGAATGTGGCTATCGATGCCCGTTCGACGGTTGTCGTACGCTGTATTCTGTCAATGGTGGCAGAGTGCGAAGAGCTGATGGCTGCCAATCCCACTGCCCGCATCCATAATGAGGTCAGCGAGGCCCTACAATATTATATGAACGCGTCGCGCACGGGACTGGTCAAAACCATGCGTGAGAAGGCTGGTGCCGTAAAGCGGCAATATGGCAATCTGGTCAAGCCTGATCGCCTGATGCAAGTGCTGTTCAACGACCAGCAGTGGGTAGCCGACAGTTTGAAGGCCGATCGCCTGATGTATAACCTGTTCGAGATAGCCACCAACATGCAGAGTCACGATACCGATATCGACCTCTATCCACTGTTCAACAACGACGAAATCTACGACCAGTGGCGCACGCGCAACATTCGTTGGTATGTCGACTACGGTCCAGCCCCACAGACGGGTGGTGCGATGCCCTTCTCGCAGAAGAACCTGCTGCGTAACATCATCGAGACAGCCGATACCGTCACCCAGACGCAGGCCACCCTGCGCTTTGGCCACGAAGTCTGCGTCATGCCCCTGGCTTGCCTCTTGGAGCTCGACGACTGTGGCATTGCCGTCAACGACCTCAACGAACTGGACAAGTACTGGCGCAACTACAAAATCTACCCCATGGCCTGCAATATCCAGCTGATATTCTATCGTCCTATAAAGTCAAAAGCCAATAGGCAAAAGCCCATGACCAGCGCTAATGACATCCTTGTCAAGGCTCTGCTGAACGAGCGCGAGTGCAGGTTGCCCATCAAGACGAACCAATATCCTTATTATAACTGGGCTGACTTACGTCGGTACTACCTCAACAAACTGGACAAGTTCGATGCGCGAGAAGCTGCAGCAGTTAACAAGAACTAATAGAAAAAAGCACCCTTCTCTGGGTGCTTTTATTTGATGATAAAGAATCCTTATTACTTCAATCCAAGCTTGGTCTTTACCTGTGCAGTAACATCAGTAGAAAGCGTGGTGCTGATGTAGGGAATACCACTGGCAGTATCCATGATGTAAACATAGCCACCAGCCTGACCTACAGCCTTAATAGCATCGACAACCTTAGTGGTAATGGCCTGCATCTTGTCCTGCTGCTCCTTGGCCAAAGCCTGCTGGTTGTCCTGGAAGCTCTGCTGAATCTTCTGATACATCTCGTTGAGCTCGGTCTGACGACGCTGCTTGATATTCTCAGGCAGGGTAGCTTGCTCCTTCTCAAAGGCCTCGCCCTTCTTTTGCAGTTCGTCCTGCATTGACTTCAAATCAGCCTCATACTGCTTGGTAAGGGCCTCAATATCGGCACGAGCCTTGGCGAACTCAGGCATAGCCTGGATAACCTCCTGTGAGTTAACGTGACCGAACTTCTGTGCATTGGCGGTAGTGAAACCGCAGATAGCGCAAATAGCGCAAAGAATAATCTTCTTCATTGTTGTTTTCTTTATTTATTATAATTTCTCATTATCTCATTGACTCAATCTCTCAATTGCTATATCCGAGTTTGGAAAGCACCTCGTTAGAGATATCGACCTTGGGCGAACCAAAGATGATGCCGGCATCGGAAGCACGGTCAAGCACAAGCTGGTAGCCACGGAGATCGGCAATATCCTTTACGGCATTATAGACTTCCTCCTGAATGGGCGACATGAGTGCTGTACGCTTCTTGAAGAGCTCGCCCTGAGGGCCGAAATACTTCTTCTTCAAGTCAGCAGCCTCTTTCTCCTTTTCCATGATGGCATCCTGACGGGTTTTCTTCTGCTCCTGAGAGAGGAATACAACCTCGTTCTGGTAATTCTTGTAGAGCGTCTGTGCTTCTATCTGAAGGGCGTCAACCTCGGCCTGCCACTTCTTAGACACTTGGTTCAACTGTTCGTTAGCACGCTCGTAGGCAGGAATGTTCTTAAAGATATAGTCCATATCCACAAGGGCAAACTTCTGTGCCTGCAACGACAGGGCCGTTGCACACATAACCATCATCAATATTACTTTCTTCATAATTCGTCTCTTTTAAGTTAATACATCTACTTTGACGCGAAAACTTAAGGAAGGTTTAAGAGTTTCCTTAGAATTCTTGTCCTAAGATGAAGTGGAACTGGCCACCGCCTTTTGATGAACCTGAATAGGCCTTGTCGAAACCGTATGCCCAGTCTATACCCATCAGACCCACCATCGGGAGGAAGATGCGGACACCCAAACCTGCCGAACGCTTGAGTTCGAAGGGATTGAAGTTCTTGGCCTCATGCCAGGCATTACCGCCCTCCAGGAATCCAAGTCCGTAGATGGTGGTGTTACCCAACATAAACGGATAGCGCAACTCAAGGGTGAAGCGATCATAGGCGTAACCCTCAGCACGGTAAGGCGTGAGTGAACCGTTATCGTAACCACGCAAAGCAATAGTCTCCTCGGCATAGCCTGACGAGTAGCCGCTCATACCATCACCACCGACGTAGAAGGTCTCGAACGGTGATTTCTTATCATTATTGTAGGCACCTAACAATCCAAGCTCGACACGAGTCATGAGCACGAAGCACTTCTGACCATTGGTAAGTGCCGTGTAGGTGCGGGTCTTAAACTTCCACTTGTGATACTCAATCCAACGATACTTGTCCTGCAACTCGGCATTGTAGCGATCAATATCGGTGTTGTAGGTTTCTGTGGAAGCCAAAGCACCGTAGTTCTTGTTGTCGAAGACAGACCAAGGTGGCGTAAGCGTAACACTGGCCATGAACTCAGATCCTCGACGTGGGAAGAGCTGGTTGTCGGTAGAAGTACGCGATAGCGTGATACCAAGGTTGATGTTGTTACAGTTACCATTAGAGATGATGAAGTAACTCCAGTCGCGCAACATATAGCGGGTGTACGACAGCTGCATAGACAACTGGAAGTAGTCATCGGGCCAACGCAGACGCTTACCCCAGCCTATCGATGCACCAAACAGCTTGATGTACTTGCTGTCGTCCATCATCGAAGTATAGTCGTAGTAGCTTGAATTATACGAACCGTAACCACCATAATAATTATAGTAGTTGTTCATCCATGCTGAGTTACGATAAGTGCTGGAGATGTCACTCTGTTTCGAGTAGAAAGCACTAACGCTGAACGAATTGGGGCGCTTGCCACCAAACCAGCCCGTAGAGTAACCCGTAGAGATAGAGCTATAGTAGCTACCGTTGGACTGCAACGAGAGTGAGAGTTGCTCACCATCACCGATAGGCATGATGCCACGGTGCATCTTATTCCTACCAAACAAGTTGCGCATCGAGAAGTTGTTGAGTTTGATACCCACACGACCTATGATACCCGTCTGACCCCAACCGAGCGAGAACTCAAGCTGGTCGTTAGACTTCTGCTCCAAATCCCAGTTGATATCCACGGTGCCATCCTCATAGTTAGGCTTGATATCCGGGTTTACCTTCTCAGGATCAAAGAATCCCATAGAGGCGATATCACGGGCAGAACGCTGTAAGGCATCCTTCGAGAACAGGTCACCAGGCTTGGTACGCAATTCACGACGTACGACCTCTTCATAAATACGGTCGTTACCATAGATGCGTACATGGCTGATATGTGCCTGTGTACCCTCCTGGATTCGCATTTCAAGATCGATAGAGTCGCCTACTATATTGACCTCAACAGGATCCAGGTTGTAGAACAGGTAACCATTGTTCCAATAGTAGTTACCGACGGCATCGTCGTCCTCAGAGAGGCGCTTCTTCATCTGCTTCTGATTGTAGACATCGCCCTTCTTCATACCCAATACGGCAGAGAGATAATCGCTGGTAACAACGGTGTTACCCACCCATGTAATGTTGCGCAGATAGTATTTCTGACCCTCTTCCAACTTGACGAAGACGTTGACATGCTTTTCATCGACAGTCCACACAGAATCTTCTAAGATAACTGCATCACGATAACCTAACTCATTATACTTATCAATCAGAGCCTTCTTAGCTTCACTATAACGCTCAGGGGTAAACTTCTTCGACTTGAAGAAATTCTTAAGTTTTCCAGCCTCGTTAATCTTACCAAAAGCACCCTTCTTAATCAGGTTACCCTTGATTTTACCATCGGTAAGCTGCTCATTACCCTCAAAGATAATCTGGCGTACCTTCATCTTAGCCTTCTTGTCGATGTTGACGTCAAGTATTACCTGATTCTTGCCCGTCACATCGTCACGCTGTACAATATCAATCTCGGCATTCTTGTAACCCTTGTCGTCGAAATACTTCTTGGCCAGAATCTTGGCACGGTCAATCATGTTAGGCGTAATCTGTGCACCGCGCATGATGCCCAATTTAGACTCCATGTCATCACGTTCCGACTTCTTTAATCCATTGTAGTTGATGGTGCTGACACGCGGGCGTGTAGCCAGATGGATGCAGAGATAAACTTTCTGTCCAACGATAGAGTCGGCAGTGATAGCAACCTGCGAAAACAGACCATGCTTCCAATAACGCTTGACGGCTTCAGTAATCTCCGTGCCCGGCAGACTAATCATCTGTCCGACAGACAGGCCGGACAATCCTGTAAGCACGTAGTCTTCATAGCCCTCGACACCCTTCACGGCCAATCCGCCAATCTCAAGCTGACGGGGTGTGCCAGCATAGGATATGTCAGGGTTGACGATGACATCTTGTGCGTTAGCGCTTAAAGGTAAAAGGGTAAAAAGGCAAAAAGGCAAGACACCCTTTACCATCACCTTTACCCGCTTTGTTATCGCTTTTATTTTCACTGTTATTTTTTACTTTTTTACCCTTTTACTTTTTTACTTTTCTTCTTCCTCCACCTGTGCCTCCGTCTTACCAAAACGACGCTGGCGTCCCTGATAATCGGCGATAGCCCGATGCAGGGCCTCCTCGTCAAAGTCAGGCCAATAGGTATCGCAGAAATAGAACTCTGAATAAGCACACTGCCACAACAGGTAGTTCGAGATACGCAACTCGCCACCCGTACGAATCAACAGCTCGGGGTCGGGCATGAAATAGGTCCACAGATGGTCGTTAATGGTCTGTTCAGTAATGTCGTCGACATTCAGCTTGCCCTGCTTTACCTCTTCTGCTATCAGACGCGTAGCACGGGTCAGCTCTAACTTTGACGAGTAGCTCATAGCTACCACCATCGTCATACCATCGTTGTCCTTGGTCAGATTCTCCATATAGTGAATCTTGTCCTGTACGCTCTTAGGCAGTCTTTCGATATCGCCAACCAACATGAACTTGACGTTATTGTCGGTAAACAACTCCATCTCGATAAAGCTGAGCACCAGCCCCATCAATGCCTCAATCTCGTATGCAGGACGATTCCAGTTCTCGGTAGAGAAAGTGTAGAGAGTCAGGTACTTGACGCCCAAACGTGCGCATTCTGCCGTAATTTTCTTTACCGTATCAAGCCCTGCCTTGTGTCCGAACGTACGATCGAGCCCACGCTCAGTAGCCCAGCGTCCATTGCCGTCCATGATGATGGCAATATGCTGTGGTATGCGGTTCTTATCCAGTTCTGCTGTCATATATCTTATTTTATCTAATTTCTTACTTCTTACATCATCCATCTTACATCTTACATCTTACATCATCCATCATCAGTCCTTGTCATTATGACACGTACGACACTTTGCCCAAAGGTCGTAGCTCAACGACAGGCGGAGATGGCTATAGCAGTCAGTGTTCTTGAACAGGCCACTGCTCTCAATGCCATACGGGTCTTTGATGCCATCCAATTCGTCGCTGGTAGTGATGTGCATAGCCCACTCTGCTGCCAGATTAAGGCGATCGGCTAACTTATACTTCACACCAACCCCGATAGGCATATTTACACCTGTTGCCGACTTTCCTTCAGCTTTGGCAATGGTCATGCCCAACCCGATGGCAACATACGGCGTCAGCCGCTTGGCTCCACGATATTCAAATCCTGTGCCGAATGGCCAGAAATTGTATTCCAGTCTCAATCCCACATCGGCCACATTAGACTTGAAGTCGTAAACAGTGGTCATGGGGTAATATGTCTTGGCGTCCTTCGACGACCCTTTCAATTGTCCGTAACTCACATTCAGAGCCAACGCCCTGCGTGGGTCAAACCTGTATTTTGCCAGCACCGTGAACATCGGTTGAAGATTCTTGAACGGGCTGCTATTGAAATCGCCCTGATATGATACCATTCCGATGCCACCGCCCAGTTCCAATTTGTATTCAGGATCTGTCTGAGCATGAACACTGGCAACGAGTACCAGCAGAACGGCTATCACGACGTTTCTCATCCTACTGTTGCTTCTTCCAACCCAATCTATTCAGTCTGCCACGCCAAACTTGGCCAATGCCTTCACAGTACAGCCATAGGAAGTTGTCTTTATCAACAACTGGCGTAACCTTTGTGGCAAGGTTAATAAAGTCGTCAGGGAAAACATAGCATGGATTAAATTTCCACGTGATGCCATTATCACGACTCTGATATATCATTGTATAGGGAGGCTCGTCCCAGCCACCGATACCCTCAGCACCAAATGCCAGAATGCCGTCATCATACTTCACCATGGCGAGATCCTTCATACGCGGCAAAGCCAGCGAGTCACCGCTGCTTGCATTACGTTCCACATAGTTCCAACTGGCCTTGGCTGAGTTCTTGCTATAGTCTACTACCTTACGCCATACCATGGCAATGGCTTCGTCATTTTGGTCGTTGACCTCACGATTACCGATAAGCAACACGTAGTCGACACTATCGGTATTAGTCATAGGATAGCTGATGAGTGCCAAATCCTGGGTGGGCAACATATCGTAATCTTCATTAATCAAGTCTTCCTGCCACGAAGCACCATTGTCACGCGAAACCATCAACTTATTGTCAGTAGACAGGGCATACCGCTCTGTGGTACTATTACCCAACAATTGTTTGATTCCTGCAGGCAACTGCTGCGCATTTGGTGCAGGCTGCCATGCTTCGTCCATCAGTTTCCATACGAACTCGTTGCCGTCTTCTTGATGGGCATCGACACTGATATAATACTGGTTAAAAGCAGAACCGTCACTGGAATAGACGCGAACCTTGCGAGGCTTAGTGAAGTCTATGCTGTCTAACAGATTAAAGTAGTCGTAATGGTCAGGGGCATCCAGTCGCTCAATCAGGGCAACACCGTTATTCAAAGTCGTCAAGGTGGCTACCACATGCTGAAGGTCAGTGCCCAAAGGCAGCGAATCGTTGTTATAGACGCAACGTCCTACAATTGTAGTGTCCTTAAAGTTATGAACGCCATTACTCGACTGGTCAACGTTGAACGAATAGGTGCTTCCTGAGAAAGTACTCTTCGAGTCATTAATATATTTATTCAGCGTACCTAATGTAAAGTCTGTAATGGCTGCATCATTGTATAGTGTCACACTGGAATCACTTTCTGAAAGGCATGAGCCCATCATCAGAACAGTCACTACCAACATGAATAATATCTTAATCTGCTTCATTTTTGCGTACTTTTTTCCAATTTGGGTGCAAATTTACGCACAAATCTTCAATTTTGAGCATTTTTCTACCTTTTATTAAGTTAAATATGTTATAAAAGCCAATATTTTAGGTTTATTTATAAAAAGAGCGCGGTATGAATCACTCACTCCGCGCTATTTTTCAACGAATATCAGTATTAATCAGCGTGATAACACTTAATGCTGTCACCACAGCTGTGCATACCAATATCAATGTTGTTTGAAAATCTAATAACATAATCTTACCTTAAAAATCAAATAACTACTAACCTAATGAATAACTATGAAAACAAATTGACGTAATCATCACGACTACGGGTGCAAAGGTACGGAGAAATTAAGAAAATGAGAAATTGAGGGAATGAAAAATTACAATTGGGGGCATATTTTTGACCTTTATCAAAAAAAACTGGCCGCACCTTTCGGCGCAGCCAATTTTTCATTATCTCATTTTCTCAATGTCTCAATTACAACTTTGGACCAGCAAACTTTGCCCTGCGTAGGGCGAAGTTGCTTTCGGCCCTAAGGCTTACAACTTAGGTCCTGCAGCGACAAGTGCCTTACCAGCCTCATTACCCTCGTACTTCTTGAAGTTCTTGATGAAGCGGGCAGCCAGGTCCTCAGCCTTCTTGTTCCACTCGGCAGCGTCAGCGTATGTGTCACGAGGATCGAGGATAGCTGGGTTCACGTTGGGCAGAGCTGTGGGAACCTCGAAGTCGAAGTAAGGAATCTTCTTGGTCTCAGCCTTCAGGATGCTACCATCCAGGATAGCGTCGATGATACCACGTGTATCGGGGATAGAGATACGCTTGCCAGTACCATTCCAACCAGTGTTCACAAGATAAGCCTTGGCACCGCTCTTCTCCATCTTCTTAACCAGCTCCTCAGCATACTTTGTGGGGTGCAGCTCGAGGAATGCCTGACCGAAGCAAGCAGAGAATGTAGGAGTGGGCTCAGTAATACCACGCTCTGTACCAGCCAACTTAGCTGTGAAACCAGAGAGGAAGTAATACTTGGTCTGCTCAGGAGTCAGAATAGATACTGGGGGCAGTACGCCGAATGCGTCAGCACTCAGGAAGATAACGTTCTTAGCCTCAGGACCAGCGCTCTTACCATTGACCTTCTGGGCAATCTTCTCAATGTGGTTGATAGGATATGACACACGCGTGTTCTCGGTAACGCTCTTGTCTGCGAAATCAATCTTGCCATCAGCAGCAACAGTTACGTTCTCGAGCAGAGCGTCGCGCTTGATAGCACCATAGATGTCAGGCTCGTTCTCCTTAGAGAGGTTGATAACCTTAGCGTAGCAACCACCCTCGAAATTGAATACGCCCTCGTCGTCCCATCCGTGCTCGTCGTCACCAATCAGCAAACGCTTAGGATCGGTTGACAGCGTGGTCTTACCCGTACCAGACAGACCGAAGAAGATGGCGGTGTTCTTACCCTCCATATCGGTGTTAGCAGAGCAGTGCATAGAAGCGATACCCTGCAAGGGCAGATAGTAGTTCATCATTGAGAACATACCCTTCTTCATCTCACCACCATACCAAGTGTTGATGATGCACTGTTCACGGGTTGTGGTGTTGAAGGCGACGCAAGTCTCTGAGTTCAGACCCAGCTCCTTGTAGTTCTCAACCTTTGCCTTTGAAGCATTGTAGATTACGAAATTAGGCTCGAAGCTCTCCAGTTCCTCAGCGGTAGGCTGGATGAACATGTTCTTGACGAAGTGTGCCTGCCAAGCCACTTCAACAATGAAGCGAACGCGCAGACGGGTAGCCTCGTTGGCACCGCAGAAAGCATCCATCACATATAGCTCCTTGTTGCAGAGCTCCTTAATAGCGATGTCCTTAACCTTGGCCCAAACCTCCTCGCTCATGGGGTGGTTATCGTTCTTATACTCCTCAGTAGTCCACCATACCTTGTCCTGGCTCTGTGCATCCTTCACGATGTACTTATCCTTAGGCGAACGACCAGTGTAGATACCTGTCATTACATTAACAGCATTGAGCTCGGTGTTCTGACCTTTGTCAAAACCCTCGAGACCAGCCTTTGTCTCCTCCTTGAAGAGGAACTCATACGATGGATTGTGAGCAATCACGGTAGAACCAGTGATGCCATACTGAGTCAAATCTAACTTTGCCATAATACTATTATATTAAAAATTTACTATTACCTATTTCAAATTCGGCTGCAAAGTTAGTAATAAAATAGGAATTAGGAATTAAGAATCCAGAGAATTTTGTGCGAACACAACCTTTTTTAGGTTAAAGAAATTAAAAATTGACATGACAATCTATTTTTGCCACTCCCACTTGTCAAAATTTGGCGCAAAATCAGTACCTTTGCACCCATCTTAAGCAATCAAAACAATGGAAGTAATAGATTTCAGCAAGACCAACTCCGTCATGAACCAGTATATGGCAGAGTTACGTGACAGGAATATTCAGAAGAATCGCCTTCTGTTCCGTCACAATGTCAAACGTATCGGTGCCCTGATGGCATACGAGATTTCCAAAACTTTGGACTACAAGCCTAAGACAGTTACCACACCTTTGGGTACTATCGACATTCCCCTGCTTAAAGATGACATGGTGATAGCTACCGTATTGCGTGCAGGACTGCCTTTCCACGAGGGTTTCCTCGACGTGTTCGACAAGGCCGACAATGGCTTCGTGTCTGCCTTCCGCATGTATATCAATCGAGAGCATACCGAGGTTGGTGTCCATACGGAATATATTGCTACTCAGAGCGTGAAGAATAAGACGCTGATCATCGTCGACCCCATGCTGGCGACGGGTGGCAGTCTGGCCGCAGCCATCGATTCACTGCTACAGGCAGGCAAACCCAAGAAGATTCACCTCTGCTGCGTCATTGCAGCCCCCGAAGGCATCGAAGTCGTCAAGGAGGCACTGCCCGAAGGTTCCACCATCTGGTGTGCCGCCATCGACCAAGGCATGAACGAACAGAAGTACATTGTGCCAGGCTTTGGCGACTGTGGCGACCTCTGCTACGGCGAGAAACTTCAGTCATTCCGTAAGATTGCAGATAAATAACATAAAATTAAACTATAATACTTAAAACATGTCTGAGAAAGAATCGCTGATTTCGCGCAATGGTGTGAGCTATCTCGTACCGTTCATCCTTGTCACGTCGTGCTTTGCCCTGTGGGGCTTTGCCAACGATATCACCAACCCGATGGTGAAGGCCTTCTCAAAGATATTCCGCATGAGCGTCACGGACGGTGCACTGGTGCAGGTGGCCTTCTACGGCGGCTACTTCGCCATGGCGTTCCCCGCAGCCATGTTCATCCGCAAGTACTCATACAAGGCAGGCGTACTGATGGGCCTGGGACTCTATGCCGTCGGTGCCCTACTCTTCCTGCCAGCCTCGTGGACGGGCATGTACTATCCCTTCCTCGTAGCCTACTTCATTCTGACCTGCGGACTGTCGTTCCTTGAGACGTCGTGCAATCCCTACATTCTCACCATGGGTTCGGAAGAGACGGCTACGCGTCGTCTGAACATGGCGCAGTGCTTCAACCCCATGGGTTCGCTGTGTGGTATGTACGTAGCCATGAATTTCATCCAGGCCAAACTGAATCCCGCTTCCACCGACGAGCGTGCGTTGCTTTCAGATGCTGAGTTCAGCGCCATGCGCGACTCCGACCTCAGCGTACTCATTGCCCCCTATCTGGCCATCGGTGCCGTCATTGCCGTCATGTTTGCCGTCATCTGGTTTACCAACATGCCCAAGAACGGCGACCAGAACCACGACATCAACTTCCTGCCCACCTTGCGTCGCATCTTCGCCATCGATTACTATCGCGAAGGTGTCATCGCCCAGTTCTTCTATGTCGGCGTACAAATCATGTGCTGGACATTTATTATACAATATGGTACGCGCGTATTAATGAACGAAGGTATGGGTGAACAGGAGGCCGAAGTGACGTCGCAGACCTATAACATCGTGGCTATGGCCATCTTCGTGTCGAGCCGATTCATCTGCACCTACTTCCTCAAATACATCAATGCCGGTGCCTTGCTGGGCATCCTGGCCGCCGTGGGTGCACTGCTGACGTGTGGTGTCATCTTCATCGACGGTCGTGCCGGATTGTACTGTCTGGTAGCTATCTCAGCCTGCATGTCGCTCATGTTCCCCACCATCTACGGCATTGCCCTGCAAGGATTGGGCGACGATGCCAAGTTTGGTGCAGCAGGTCTGATTATGGCTATCCTCGGTGGTAGTGTACTGCCTCCATTGCAGGCATCCATCATCGATCAAAAGGAGCTTTTCGGCATGCCCGCCGTCAACCTGTCGTTCGTGCTGCCACTGCTTTGCTTCCTCGTGATTATCATCTACGGTTATCGTACCTACACAAGGACGAAATAAGAAATAAAAACGACAACATAGACAACTCGGGACAACCTTAAAAAAAGTTGTTATAGTTGTCCAAGTTGTATTATAAATAAAAGAATAATGGATTTAATGGGAATGCCCTTGTGGGCATGGATTGTATTCTACGTATTGGTATTCATCATGCTGATTGTCGACCTGAAGATGTTCGGCAAGAAAGGTCAGCATGAAGTCAGTGTGAAAGAGGCGCTCAAGATGACCGCCGTATGGATTGGCGTGTCACTGGTGTTCTGTGCCGCCATCTATATCTGGTATCCTGTCGAGTCACACGAAAAAGCCATGGAATTCCTGGCAGGCTACCTCATCGAGAAGTCGCTGTCCATGGATAACCTCTTCGTGTTCCTCATGCTCTTCTCGTTCTTCGGCATCGAGCGCAAATACCAGCACGAAGTACTCTTCTGGGGTATCTTCGGAGCCTTGGTGCTGCGCAGCATCTTTATCTTTGCCGGCGCAGCGATGGTGGAGCGTTTCGAGTGGGTATTAGGCTTGTTCGGCCTCTTCCTGCTCTACACAGGTGCCAAGATGTTCAAACACGATGATAACGAACAGGCCGACCCTTCGCAGAACATCATCGTACGCTGGTTCAAGAAATTCTTCCCAGCCACCGACCAACTGCATGGCGACCGTTTCTTCATCCTTTCCAATGGTAAGCGACTTGCTACGCCATTGTTTGTCACACTATTGGTCATCGAGACCACCGATGTTGCCTTTGCCGTCGACTCCATTCCCGCTGTCTTCTCCGTCAGCCGCGACCCGTTCATCGTGCTCACCAGCAACATCTTCGCTATTCTCGGCCTTCGTGCCCTTTACTTTGCACTGGCCGCCGTGGCCCAATACTTCAAGTACCTGAAGTACGGCTTGGGCATCATCCTTATCTTCGTCGGCATCAAGATGCTGCTGGCCATGAACGAATATATCAACGCCTTTGCCGAACTCCTCGGCTTGCAGCTCAACATGCCCCATATCGAAGTCCCCACCCCCTGGAGCCTGGCCTTCATCTTCGGTGTCCTCGTCCTTTCTATGGGCGCCTCATATCTGGTTACGAAAAAGGAGATGTGATTTAAGGTGTTTTTCATGAGAACTCTGAAGGACTGACACCAGTCTGCTTCTTGAAGATGGTTTGGAAATAGTTGCGCGAACTGAAGCCACAATGCTCCGCAATGGTGTCGTTCGACCATTCGGGATGCTTCTTCAGCTGGCGTTTGGCCTCCTCTATGCGCAGGTTGGTCAGCCAGGGGTTGAAGAGCTTCTGTTCCGTCGTCTTCAGCCATAGCTTCAGCTGGTAGCGCGGTATCCGCATGTCGTCGGCAGCCGTCTGAATGGTGATGCCACTGTGCAGGTGACCGCCCTTGGCTAACCAGCGCTCCACCGCTTTGCCCACGTGCTGCATGTCGCGGTCCGACAGGTCGCTGCCGTTGTCCTGTCTGTCCAGACTCTCCGCCTGTTCGTCCTCCTGCATGCTGCGCTCCACTTCCTGCAACGCCTGCAGGTGGCGGCGGTCCAGTCCGTAGCCGTAGAAGCTGATGACCGTATAGCTGATGCAGAGCATGATGGTGAGCGCATAGACGATGAGCAGCGGTCCCGACCAGAAGATGACCATTGGGGCGAACACTGCCGACAGCGAGAGCAGCATGCAGCTGTTGCGCATCCAGCGTAAGACGCCGTGGCGCTCGCGGTCGTAGTAGTTATCCAAGGCCAGTCGTAGGCGCCTGAACTCGCGCCACAGCTGATCGGTATAGTAGAACTGCATGACGGCATAAATGCAGGCACTGGCCAGTTCGGTATAGTAGAGACGCGGCGTGACGTCCAGCACATCGTGCCCCCCAGTGGGGTTCGCACCCAGCAGCAGGATCACCACCGCCACGTAGCTGCCCAAGCCCACATACCAGTCCAGGCTCCCCAGCGCCTTCTGCCGTAGCAAGTTCAGGATGGCCAGACTGATGAGCCATGCCGAGGGGATGAAGAACAGCAGATTGACCAGTACCGCCGGTTCGACACCCATTCGCCGGAAGTGCAGCGTATATTGCAACAGAAACTGTACGGGCAACACGGCCGTACCAGTCACCATCAGCCACCGCGAACGGTTGTATGCCTGCCCTATCTCACCTCGGATGGGCAGCACAAACACCAGCATCAAGGTAAGAGCACCCGTCAGCGTGATGGCGGCAAACTGTATGTGTTCAATAGGTATCATTGGCACCTTTTGGCTGCAAAATTACGAATTATCGCGCGTAATTACAAGGAAATAATCATCTTTTTTGTGATAAGATGGCTTTTTTACACTATTTCTTTCAAAAAATCGCCGATTCCATCGGGGAAAAGACGTCCGAAAGGGGTGTACAAATTGGCGAAATTTATACACCTCATTGTCGATTTTTGCACACCATTGTCGATTATTGCACACCTTACATAATATCTTTTGCGTACCTTTGCACTGTGAAAGAAAACGAGAGGTCAACCATAGACCTCGACCATTATCAATGATAGTACAATTATATAACATCGTCCTTTTGATAGCAGCCGTTGTGAATATCGTGATGGGGTGCTCTTTGTTGGATGGCAACAAAGCCTACCGCGACTTCGAGGTCTATCGCCGGTCGCGCATGCTGACTGCCCTCACTTATCTGGTCTTTGCCGCAGGCTTCATTGCCCATAGCAAGCTGGAGTTGCGCCTGTTGTGGCCTGCCGGTGCCTCAGCATTGTCGGTCAGCTATTTTCATATTGGCGCCGTCCTATTCGGCTGGAGTCATATCTCGCTACTGGACCCCGGCTATCTCTCGCGCCGCATCGTTATCCGCGACGTCGCCATCCTCGTTCTCGGCATCGTCACCTGCTGGACGACAGCCATTTATGCCTTGCCCATGCTGAACTATGCCTTTGCCATCTTTTTTGCTCACGCAATCTACATCTCGTATATATTCTACCGCACACTGCTCAGGGTGCGCCGACTGACGAATGCCCTGCCGCAGAGCGAAGTCAACGCCCGTTGGTGGACAGCCCAGAATCGCCTGATGGTCATCGGCTTCCAGCGCTCTATCCGCGTCAGCTGCCATCTTATCGTCATCTTCGGTCTGGGCAGCATCGTCATCACCGCCGCATTCCCCACCGAACAGTGGCCGTACATCGTCCTCATGACCCTTGGCATCGCCGTGTTCTGCTATATCTACTACGGCCTGACGAATTATGGGTCAGTCATCGAGGCAGGCACCAATGCCACCGAGGATATTATTCATAGACAACAATAAATATAAAAATATAAGGTATATGGAAAGAACAATGACCATTAAGAAATTCTTCGCGCCCTCCACTACGAGGCTGGGGCGGCAACAATGGTTTAGGAACGTATGGCAGCGCCTGACCGTGGTGCTGATGTTAGTAATGCTCACGACCGCGACGGGATCAGAGGCGTGGTCGATGCAGATTTTCGTGCATCGGATGCTGACAGACAAAACAATCACATTGGAGGTGGAGCCGACTGATAGCCATGAGGCGATAAAAGAGAAAATACGGGAAAAGGAGGAAATTGATCCAGCGAATCAGTGGCTAGTCTATGGCGACACGAAGTTATATGACGGAAAAACACTTTCGGACTATAACATTCAGGCGGAGAGCACTATCAAACTCTACGAGACGAGCGTGACGAACGGTTTCTGCGGCATTGAGACGATGAACGGTGGAGCAAACGTGTCGTGGACGTATGACGAATCTTTGCACACCCTCACCATCGCTGGCTCCGGCCCGATGATGTACTACAATTCAGTGCAGAATGGTGACCAAAGCTACAGCAATGGTGCACCATGGAGGGCCTTTGCCAACGAGGTAGAGCATGTCGTCATCAGCGACGGCATTACTTACGTGGGCAGCAACACCTTTGCCCACTGCCCCAACATCAGCAGCGTCACCCTGCCTACCGACCAGCAGCTCTATGAAATTGGCCCGGGAGCCTTTGGCAACTGCACCAGCCTGACAAGCATCGACATTCCTATGAGTGTCAACAAAATCAATGATGGAGCCTTTGCCGGCTGTAGCAACCTTGCATCGGTTACGCTTGGCTACGGCGATGGCGCTAAATTCACCATTGGCACAGATGTCTTCCCCGCTACCACCACCATCATCGTGCCCCTTGCTGCCCTGCAGAGCTATTATAATGCTACGAGCTGGGCGAGCTACAAAGCACAGATAGTCGCTGGCTTATGCGGCAAGACGGAAAGTGACCATGTGACGTGGACGTTGACAAGACTGGCTACAGGCTATGAGGTAGCTACGGCATGGGAAGATGTAGAACCGTATAATCCGACGGCGACTACGACGGTGCCAGCCTATAAGCTGACCATCAGCGGCACGGGCGCTATGGCTGACTACGACGGCGAGGGCGTGACGACGCCATGGGCCGCTGCGGACTTCCATTTCCCAGCGGGTGAATGGGATGATAGCTATTCAGACAAGTCGGTAATTACCGAGCTGGAGATTGGCGCAGGTATTACGGCCTTAGGAGCTAATGCCTTTACGGGCCTTACAAATCTGAAGTCGCTGACCATTGCTAACGGTACGGCACTGACGACGATAGCTCCTGCAGACTTCGCAGGCTATCATACCACAGTGACGCTGCCAACGACGGTGACAACCATCGACCTGAAGAACGACCCCGCGGCGCTGGACGGTGCACTCAGGAACGCAGCATGGCACAACTATCATGATAAGTTTACGACTGTGGGCGGCTATTGCGGCACGACGGCCAACGACGCCGACGGCGAGAACCTGTCGTGGACGTTAGCGTGGAAGGGCGAGGCTGCTGATGACAACGGCAACTATCCGCTCACCCTGACGATTACGGGCACGGGCGCTATGGCGGACTACACTATTGACAATGCTGCACCTTGGGGCACTTATCCCGATGTGCTGTCGTTGCCTGAGGGTCTGACTTACATCGGCACATGTGCCTTTTACTATTGCAACTTTGAGACGGTGACCATCCCCGCCTCTGTGACTTACATCAATAGTCGGGCCTTCGAGCGAGCCACCAAGGCAGTGACCTTCGCCGAAAATTCGCAACTGACGACCCTCTACGGCTATACTTTCCAGGGCTGTGACCTGACCAGTGTCACCATCCCCGCCAGCGTGACAACAATCGCCTCTGCCTTCAAGGATTGCAGCAAACTGGAGCAAGTTACTTTCGCTGAGGGCAGTGACCCATTGGTAATGGGGGAGACCTTCGCTTTATGCACGTCGCTGGAAGCTATCGACATCCCTGCCCGTGCCACCAGCATCGATTACCGTACTTTCAACAGATGCTCAAACCTCAAGACCGTCACCATGCTCGGCAACACCCCGCCCAATCTCGAAACCGGCACCTTCGACACCTGTACGTCGCTGGAGACCATTCTCGTGCCCGCTAAGGCTTTGCTGAGCTACCTGGGGGCTGACGGCTGGAGCGCTTATGCTGACAAGGTCATGTCTACTGGCTACTGCGGTAAGAAGATTTATAACTCGGAGCCGCCCTACGACCACCTTGTCGCCGACTACACGACGAACCTGATCTGGACGCTGAGTGCCATCGCCAACACGACGGTGAAGGTGAACAACGAGGACGTGCCGGCACTGAAGCTGACCGTCAGCGCAAACACCGCCAACCCTGTGAACGCCGACGCCGAGGGAGCCTTCGACATGGCTGACTGTTCCACAGGCGGTAGCGACATTCCTGCCGTCTATCCGTGGGGTACCAGCTTTGATGATTATGTTTTTGCCATCCGTGACGTCGTGATTGAGGACGGTGTGACGAGCATTGGTATAAACGCGTTTTTATCAACTTCAGCATCCAATGTCACCAATGCCACCATTGGCAAGGATGTGAAGACCATTGGCAGCGATGCCTTCCGCGGTACAAATCTGGCCAACGTCACCTTTGCCGCAAACTCTACGCTGGAGAAAATAGGATATCAGGCCTTCCAACTCACCGACCTGACCGACATCACCATCCCTGCCAGCGTGAAGACCATTGGCGGCAAGGCCTTCAAGGACTGCGAACAGCTGGAAACGGTGACCTTTGAGGACTCATCCGAGAAGCCCTCACAATTGACGAGTATCGTCGACTATGCCTTTGAGAACACAAAGATAACGACCATCACCCTGCCCAAGAGCGTGACGGATATCGAAGGTGCCTTCAGGGGCTGCACGACGCTCCAAACCGTCAACTTTGCTGCGGACGCCACGATAGAGGCCATCGGCTACTGTGCCTTCTACGGCTGTACGGCGCTGCAGTCAATCACCATCCCCGCCTCGGTGACGATGATTGAGGGCTATGTTTTCCAGGGCTGCACCAGTCTGTCGGCGGTGAACTTCGCCGAGGGTTCGGCACTGGAGGAAGTCCATGCCTCAGCCTTTGATGGCTGCACGACGCTTACGCAGAACGACTATGTACTCACTCTGCCCACGACGGTTACCGACGTCTTCGCCACCGGTCCTGAACATTTGGTCAGCTGCCTTGCCGCTAAACTGTGGAGCAACGCGACGGAGAAACTAAGCTGTAGCGGCAAATGCGGTGTGGAAGACTTGGACTACGAGACTGAAACCGTCAAAAACAGCCCCGATAACGTACAGTTCACCATGCGTAGCAATGGCACGCTGAGCGACAACAGCCCTGCGCTGAGGATGAATATATATAAGAACACAAAGGACCCTGTAGGTTCGGACTTCAGCATTGCTGACTGCAGCGATGCAGAATCTACGCGCTGGGCTGACGTCAGAACGAACCTCACCGCCGTCGTGATTGAGGATGGTGTCGAGGGTATCGGCAACAATGCATTTAATGGTTGCTCGGCACTGACGACCTTCCGCGTAATGCCCACCACGGCACCTGCACTTGGCACGAATGTCTTCGACGGCTGCACAGCATTGACAATCATAGCCCCGGCGAGCTATAAGACGGCTGACGGTTGGCAGTCCGAGGGCATCGTCGAGAAGCTGCGTGCCGACCGTGAGGACCTGTTTGCCGGCGGTACGGAATGGATGACGTGGTGTAACGACTTAGACTGGTCGGCACCGGCTGGTTGCAACGTGTACGTCGTGAGTGGCGTAGGCGAAAACACGGTAACGCTGACTGCCCTCACAGAGACTGCCAACGCCGACCGCACTGAAGGGGAAGAGAATGCCGAAGGAATACGCATACCTGCCTATACGCCAGTCATCCTGCAAAAGACCGTTGCCAATGCCACGGGACTCCAAGCCCGGTTTGCAAAGGTGGGTACCGTACCCACCAGTGGCTATAACGCCACGACGGGATTGGTGACAAAGACCGAGACGGGCTTCTCGATGCTCGGCGCCGCCACGGACGACCCTGTTTCCAACAGCATCACTGCCGGATATTCCTACGCCCTCTTCGAGGGCGAGTTCCTGAAGATTGACGACAGTTCGCTGAGCATCCCCGCCCACCGCTGCATCCTAACGCTACCTGAACCCCTCAGTGCGTCGCGACTGCACATTAATATTAATGGAGAGGCCACTTCGTTGAGCGAAGCGAAAGAAGATTCTTCACTCTTCACTCTTCACTCTTCACTTTCAGGCTGGTATACACTCGATGGTCGGAAACTGGATAAGCAGCCGACTGTAAAGGGACTGTATATATATAAAGGTAAAAAGGTTGTTATTAAGTAAATGAAGGAGGAACAGAATATGAAACATACAATGAGAATCTTAACCCTCCTGATGCTGGCCATTGTGGTCGGCACAGGACAGACGTGGGGTAGGGGTGGCCTGGGTTACATCGTTTTTGATGACAGCGAGGTGACCAATAAGGGTGAAGTCACGTTCTACACGGATGCAAACTGCGAACATGCTATCGATTTTAGCGGAGGCAGAAACGGCAATCTCACCAGCAGTGACCTTACCGCTGTAAAGGACGGAGAGAACAACATCATCGGCTATATGGTTTATATCAAGGCTGTGCCTAACTATGACTACACGCTTGGTAAGGCCGACGACAATGGCGCTGTGACCTTCATCACTGCCGAGAAGACCACCAACGTCTTCCAGGCTCCGCGCCGCACGTCACCCGATCCGACTCTCAATCTCGGTCCTGACATCACCGTGACGGCTACAAGCGAGCGCTTCGTCTATAGCTTCGTGATGCCCGCCAGCGGCGCCAACGTCACCGTCCATGTGAATTTCCCTGAAAGGGCTAAACAATCGGTAAAATACATTGATGTGGACGGTGAACTCAAAGACAGCCCAGAGGCATACTTCATCGACGGTAGCGAGACGGCGCTAGGCGTGCCTGGTGTAGAGACATCATGGTATGTAGTGCCTGCGGGCAGTGTCAGCTACGCCTGCAGCCTCCCCTGCACGGGCAATGTGAATCTTATCCTTGCCGATGGGGCTACGATGACCATCGGTAGCACAACTACCTTCGTTACCGGCAGTGGCCTTAGTAATGACGAAGGAAACATTAATATCTATGGACAAAGCCAGAAAACAGGTAAACTCACCGTCTATGCTGAAACCTACGGCGTCTATGCCAGCAGTGGTAACATCATCATCAACGGGTGCGAGGTGACAGCGGAAGGTTACAATGGTATCTGTGCCGCTGATGGCAAACTGACCATCAATGGCGGTGAGGTGAATGCCACGGGTGAGTATACGGGCTTGTACGCCATAGACGATATTACCCTGACTGACGCCGTTGTTACTGCGCAAGGTAATTACGATGGCATCAGTTCAGAACTATCTGACATCATCATCAATGGTGGCAATGTGACCGCCACGAGCACTGATGAAGCCGATGGACATGCTTTATTTGTCCCAAGTGGGGGTGGCAAAATCGTGATTACAGCCACCGACACTGAAATAGAAAACAATAATCATATCACAGTCTCTGGCTATGAGGGTATTGTTTCAAACTCTGGCAGTATTTCCATCAGCGGATTCACTGTTGAGGCTACTGGTATAACCTATGCTATCTATGCAAATGGAGTCACCCTGAAGGATGCTAACATTACTGCGAATGGTGCTCGTGGTATCTTTGCCAGAGCAGATGGTTTGACCGTCAATGGTGGTACCATCGTAGCTACAGGTACGGGTGACTATTCCGCCATTAATGTCCTAATAGGCGACATCACCCTCACGGATGCCGATATTACCGCCACGTCAGAGAACGCATACGCCATCAAAGTCGTGGAAGGTGTGATCAATGGTGGTGAGCCCGGGGAAGTTGTGCTCCAGAGTGGTGCGCTGACCATCATCGGCGGTAAGGTGACCGCCACCGCCACAGGTACAGGTGAAGACGTCGGCGGCCTTTATGCCGACGGCGACATCATCCTTGGCTGGAACAAGACCACGGACTTCATTAAGGCCACAAGTTACGACGTCGGCGACTCGCACACCGTCAGCGTGAAGTACGGTCAGGCCTTTAAATCCGAGGACGGCACCGTAGGTTGCGTCAACACCCTGACAAACGACGAGGTAACGGCCATCGCTGGTCTGAAGCTCATACCCACCGGGGCCCACCGACTCTACACGGCAGGGACCACCAACGAGTGGATGACATGGTGCTGCTCAGATGAGCTGCTCATCCCAGTACAGTTGACGGCATACACCATCGAAGGTGTCATCAATGGCACAGTGACACTGTCGGATGCGCTGACAACGGTTCCCGCCTATACCCCTGTACTCATCAAGCGTGCTGGCAAATCGCTCGCCGAGGACATCTATGCTGCAGCCAAAGAGGAAGGCACTGCCCCCGACACGGGCTATGACACCGCAACAGGTCTTGCATGGACGACGGCCCAGGGCCTGACCTTCTGGGGAAATGCCACGGACGCTACCATCACTGAGGGTGGATTCACTGAACAGCCCTTCTATAGTCTTTACAACGGCAAGTTCTACCGCTACGAGGGAACCCAGGCTATTGCGGCTCACCGCTGCATCCTGACGGTGAGCCCTGTCTATACTGCGCCGGTGCTGACAATCGGCACTGAGACGACAAGCCTCTCCCCCGTCCCCTCTCCAAGTAGAGAGGGGAGTAGCCAACGCTGGTACACCCTGGATGGACGGAAGCTCAATGGCAAGCCGACGAAGAAGGGTATCTATGTTAATGGAGGACGTAAGGTTGTGATTAAATAAAAGACAACCCAAACAACAAAGACAACTATTTATCCCTGCATTATAGCCGTCCCTTATCAAGGGACTCTAAATGTCCAAGTTGTCGTTAGACAAAGAAAAGAAAAGAAAAAAAGAAACGAGATATGACAAAGACAATGAGAATCTTAACCTTCCTGCTGCTGATGGTGGTCGGCGCAGGACAGATGTGGGCCCAGGATGAGCCAGAGCCAGAGCCTGTACAGTTTGGTACCGTCATGTACAACGGCACGGCGACCAACGACGGCGGCACGCTGAAGTTCTACAAGAGCAGGAAAGTGGAGCTGGATGAAAACTTGATTACTGTGACCAACGGCGAGAGTGACCCACTGACCAGTGCAGACTGGGGAGCAATTTACGACGAAAACGATCAAATAGTTGCATATAAGCTCTTCATCATGGCCACGCCAGCCGTAGGACACCGTCTGCCCGCACCCGCTGCCGACGGCACGGTCAGCTTTATCCGCGCCGAGGTGGTCACGCAGGCTCAGCAGGCACCCAGCCACCGCGCCGTCCCGACGCTGCAGGTCGGTCAGACACTCCCCGTCAAGTTCCACAGCTACTACTCCGGATTTGGCGGCGACCCCGCCACGGACTATTACGGCCTCTACTATGTCGTGATGCCTGCCGACGTGAACCTCAGTGTCAGCATCACTGCCACGTTCCCCGAGGCGGAGAAGAATACCGAGGCTATCAATTACGTCGATGCCGACGGCACGACGCAGACCAAGGCCGCAGGTGAGGTCTATGTCCTCGACGGTACGGAGGCACGTCTTGGCTACGGCAGCTACAACAACCGAACTGAGCATGAGACGTGGTACGTGCTACCTGAGAATGCCACCTACAACTACACCAACGGCCTGGAGCTGTACGGCAAGGTGCACCTCATCTTAGCCGACGGCGCCACGATGACCATCGGTACTGATAGTAAGCCCGTCGTAGGAAATGCAGCTATCTATGTTCTGGGTGACCTTGATATTTATGGCCAGAGCGGTCAGAGCGGCACGCTTAACGCCACCACTTCAACATATGTCGCCATCTTCCCGACCGGCGACCTCGCCATCAACGGCGGCGTTATCAACGCTAAAAGTGACGGATATCGTGGCATTTATTCCGAACATTTTCTTACCATCAACGGTGGCACCGTTACCAGTACCGGTACCGACGATGATGGCATCTATGCAAGCTATCTCATCACCATTAACGGCGGAACTGTCACTGCTACCGGTGCTTATGCCGGTCTTGATTGCGGCACTGGTCGTCTTAGCGAAAACGAACTTATTTCTGGTAGTGACAACACTGGCTGCGAAATCATCATCAACGGTGGTATTGTTACCGCCACCGGCACCCGATTTGGCATACGTCCTGCAGGCGACCTTATCATCAATGGCGGCCAGGTAACCGGCATCGGCGGTACTGGCGAAACAGATGGTGGTCTCTATTCCTGTAACGGCAACATCATTCTCGGCTGGACCAACCCCACCGACTTCATCAAGGCCAGCAGCTACCTTGCCCATAACGACCAAACCAGCGGTATGGTCGTGAAGACCGTCGAGGGTCAGCGCTTCGTGGCGTATAACATGGCCGACGAGAGCGACGTTAGCGCCAGCGCTATCGCCAGCGGCACTGTAGCTGACGTGACACCCCTTGCAGGCAAGACGTTGAGGCCTCTGGAGGGTAACTATGTGAGCATCAACACTGCCGACTTCGACTTCACTGGCACTACCAGCACCACCAGCCCATTCACCATTACTACGGGCGAGGGCGAGAACGAAACGACTACACATTATTATATATATAAGAGCAACGATCCCGCGACGCTCAGTTATACGGGCAACGACTTTGTGCAAGTGACAGGTCTGCCCGAAGGCACGACGCTTGCAGCCGTTGAGAACCAGCCCATGAAGCGTACCTTTACCATGCCTGCCACAGACGTGGAGCTGACGGCTACGGCCGTGACTGGTCTGACTGCAACCTCCGTTGCCTACGACGGCACGGCACGTACACCTGAAATCAAGCAGGGCGACGACGTCTTTGACGCAGCCAACTACGCCATCACCTACCAGTTAGACGATGAGGCCGTGAACGCTGCCGAGGTGAAGAATGTCAATACATATACCTGCACGCTGACTGGCCTCGGCCAGTATGTCGGCACCGCCACCGTCCCGTTCGACATCACGCTGCGCAGCACAAACATCGCCGTGGAGATAGTTAATTCTGAAACCACCGTTGATGGTCATCCCGTCCTCATTGCTGGCGACGATGCCCATGTCAAGGTCACGCTGGTTCCTGTCAAGGGAGAGAACGAGACGACGGAGCTGCCCGCGATTAATGGTATCGCAACGTTAAGCGTGAGTGATGGCATTAATGAACCTAAGCCCTACACCGTCGCCATTGTCAACGGTGTCGGACACTATTATGTTCCTAATTTTGCATGGGATGTCTACGCCATCACTGCAGAGTTTGCCGGCGACGCCAACCACGCCGCAAGCACGACAGAGAATGCCACCACACTGGAAGTCTGCATGATCTTGACTGAGACAACCAGTAGCCTCGACAAGACAGAAATCAATGTTGGCGAGGCAGTAAAAGTCACCGTCGAGATAAATGAGGTCGGTTTGCAAAGACCCGTTATCGACAACGAGACACACACAAAAAAAACAATTATGTTTGAAACCAAGCAGCCCTTAAGCATCGACGCTATCGTTACTCTTAAGTGCAAAACTCCGTGGGATAATGGTGAAGGTCTTTCTGCTGATGTTAATAATTATAGATTAGCGATTGTCAATGGCAGCGGCATTCAGACGTTTAGTCACCTTCCCGCAGGCCCGCGAACTGTCAATGCGGTCTATGCCGGGGATGACAGATACTGTCAGAGCATATCCACAGTAGAGAATCTGCAAGTGAATAAGACGGAGACCACTATCGATGTGGAGGTGACGTCGCCAGTGATTGCGAAATGATGGAAGATGTAAGATGTAAGAAGTAAGATGTAAGATATGATGAAAACAAGAATATATACACTTTTAGCAGCCCTGCTGCTGACGGTTGCCAGTGTTCAGGCACAGACTGCCACCACTATCAGTGTGGATGCCTATTCCCCCATTTATGCAGGCAACGATGCCAATGTTTGGGTTACGCTGGATGCTGATATTAATGCCATCGCCACGCTGACCGTGACAGATGGCGCGAGCTACAACAAATCCTTCTATGTCGCCCTTGAAGGTGGCTCTGGCAGTGGCTCTGGCAGCTACTATGTTCCCAATCTGCCAGCGGGTACGTACAGCATCACGGCCTCGTTTGCCGGTAACGAACAGTATGCCGCCAGCACTTCCGAGCCTAAGACTGTTCAGGTCAACATGGTGACTACTGCCTTAGCGCTCAGCCTCGTAGATGAATCAATTTATGTCGGCGATTTCACGGCCTTCAAAGTCAAGTTAAAAGATCCCAATATCCTCGATGAAAACAATAATACAAGATCAATCAATGCAGTCGCCACTGTCAGACTGACTGACAAGGATACGTTCAACGACGCCACCGACAAGGTCTATATAGTGGGGCTTGTCAATGGCCAATATGGCTATATCGGGGAAGAAGATGGCAACCTATCTCCGAAAGACTATCAGAATGCGTTAACAGACTTTCCAGCAGGCACATACAAACTAAAGGCTTTCTATGCAGGGAATGACAGATACGACGAATGCGAGTCCAATGTGGTCACACTGACGGTCAGCAAGATTGCGACAACCCTCACCGTGGCGGACATCACAGCCATTACGACTGGTCAGGATGCCATGATTACGGTGACGGCAACACCGACGGACGAGAAGGCGGGGGCCATGAACACCGTGGCCACCGTGACCGTAGGCAATACTCACTACGACGTGCCCATCGTCAACGGCACGGGTACCTGCATCATCCCCAATCTGGCCGAAGGCACCCACGACGTAACGGCCTCGATAGCCGAGGACGATAAATATCTGGGCAGCACAGACACCAAGCAAGTGACCGTTAGCGAAGGCACCGACCCCGCCATAGAGCGCAACGCCGTGGCAACCGTGACGGTGACTCCCAAAGACTATACCGGTAACGTCACCGTGACCATCGACGGCGAAAATTACAACGTGGCCGTCATCAACGGTACCGGCAAGGTTGTACTGCCCCAGCTGGCTGCCGGCACCTACGCCATCAGCGCCTCGATAGCCGAGGACGGGAAATATGCCGCCAACAGCAACGAAGAAGCACAGATCGTGAGCGTTCCTGGCGTCACCTTCCCCTTCGCTACTGGTCAGACATGGGCCACATGGTGCGACGACTGGGCATGGAAGAAGCCTACAGGCGTGACGGCCTATACCATCAGCGCCGTGAGCGGCAATACCGTGACCATCGCTGAGGTTGAGGGTGACAACATCCCCTCGCATACGCCCCTGCTGCTGAAGAAGACGACCGATGCCGTGACACCGACCAAGGTCATCACGGGTACCGTACCCGACGAAGGATATAATGCCACTACAGGCCTCGCATCATCAGAGGGCTCGGGCCTGACCTTCTACGGTAATGCCAGCGACACAAAGATAACTGAGGGCTATAACTACGCATACGGATCAAGCTACGGCCTCTATAACGGTGAGTTCGTGCTTATCGATACGGATAACGGCATCGCCGCCAACCGCTGTCTGCTGAATGTAGGCGGTACGAATAGTGCACCGGTGCTGACAATCGGCACTGAGACGACAAGCCTCTCCCCCGTCCCCTCTCCAAGTAGAGAGGGGAGTAGCCAAGGCTGGTATACGCTGGATGGACGGAAGCTCAATGGCAAGCCGACGAAGAAGGGTATCTATATTAATGGAGGACGTAAGGTTGTGATTAAATAAAGGCACTGATTACACGGATAAAAACGAAATAAAGATATGACACGAACAATGAGAATCTTAACCTTTCTGATGCTGGCCATCGTGGTCGGCACAGGACATGCGTGGGCAGCAACTGACGGGCCAAGTAATATCAAGAAGGGTACGGTCAGTAACGGTTCCATCGAGTTCTACGCTGACGAGGCATGTACCATGTCATTCGACACTGACGTCGCCGTTGGTGCCACCGTCTATGTCAAGGCGACGGCCGCCCCAGGCTATACTGCCATAGGTGTGACCTTCACCGCCACGAAAGGCATCGGCTCCAACCTCATCCAGGCACCGCGCCGCATCGGCATTGCCAGCGATATTGCCGTCAGTGCTGTCACCGGCAAGCCCGACATCTATAGCTTTACGATGCCTGAGGATGGCAACTTCACTGTCACCATCAATGCGACGTTTGCCACACCTGCCCAGCAGCTGGTAAGCTATGTGGATGAGAACTACGAAACGCATGAGGTTGATGCCTACGTGCTCGACGAAACCATGAGCGTGTTGCCTGCCGGCTTCTACGTCGTACCCAATGACCTTACCGTCGACCACAATATTGAAAGTAATAGCGGCAAGGGCAGTAGTGTTACCATCATCATCGCTGATGGCAAGACGCTTACCGTCAATGGCTCTTTTGGTATGCCCTGCGACCTGAGCTTCTTCGGCCAAGGAAATGCCACGGGCAAGCTCACCATCAACACAACAACGGATATTGGCACAAGTCTCGGCGGACGTCTAACTGTGGCCCATGTGGATATTACCAGCGATGGTGGTTCCCTTGGTGGATTCAACGGCTGCATTTTTGCCGGCCACCAGACCAAAGGAAACACAGTGACCGTGCGCAGCAATGGTGATGCCATCGGTGGTGGCAGTAATGATGTTACCATCAAGTATTGTAATGTGGATCTCGTCAGCGAGACTGGATCATGTATCATTACAGGCTCTTCTGGCTCTTCTGGCTTGACCGTCACCGGCCTTGCCGACGGCAGCAACATGCTGAAGCTGTGCAGCAAGAGTATTGCCATCAGCGGCGGAAACAAAGTCACCATCAAGTATTGCGATGTGGATATCATTAACGAAAGAAATTCCACCATATCTTGTCCTTACGATGTGACTATTGAGGGTGTCGCAACGGGCAATAAGGTCAACACGGTCATCGTGCGTAGTGATGGTAGTGGCATTAATACAAGTAATCCGATCACTATCAGCTACTGCAATGTAGAAATGACAGGTACTACGCAAACAGACAACGTTTATGATGCCTGTGGCAGTTCAGGTATTACTACTTCTGGCGGCGTAGTCATCACCGGCCGTACCGATGCCAATAATACGTTGAAGATTCGCTGTGGCGGAAAAACTTCCCCTAATAGCTATGGCATCGCTGGTGGACAAAAAGCGGTCTCTATCAGTCGTTATAACGTTAATATTGTCAATGAGAATTTCTATGGCATCTATACCTCTGATGACGTAACCATCACTGGTGGACAGGTGGAAATTACTGGCGGCACGAAGGGCGCTGGTATCCATTCTGGAAATGGCAACATCACGCTGAGCAAAACGAGCGCCACCGACTATTTCAAGGTAAGCAGCTATTATGTTTCTGGCATCAAGGCCGTGAAGTTTGCTGATGGCCAACGTTTCGTGGCATATAACATGGCCGATGCTACTGACATCAGCGCCACTGCTATCGTTAGCGGTTCAGTCACCGATCTGACAACCATCAATGGCAAGACGCTGAAACCGTTGGACGGCAACTATGTGAGCGTCAACGCTGCCGACTTCACTTTCAGTGGCTCTACCAGCACCACCAGCCCATTTACCATTACGACGGGCGAGGGCGAGACCGCAACGACTACACATTATTATATATATAAGAAGGACAACACCGTGACGCTTACATACACGGGCAGCGGCATTGTGCAGGTGACAGGCCTGCCCGAGGGTTATGCAGCTGTGGAAAACCAACCCATGCAGCGCACCTTCACCATGCCTGCCACGGACGTGGAGCTGACGGCTACTGCCGTGACCGACCTGACAGCAACCTCCGTGACCTACGACGGCACGGCACGGACACCCGAAATCAAGCAGGGCGACGACGTATTTGACGCTGCGAATTACACCATCGCCTACAAGCTGGGCAATGATGACGTGACCGCTGACGATGTGAAGGATGCCAATACCTACACCTGCACGCTGACCGGCGTTGGTCAGTATGTCGGCACCACGACCGTTTCTTTAACCATCGACAAGGCAAATTATCATGAGCCTGAAGACATTCAGAATATCACCAAGTACGTACCGAGCGACAAGTCGGGCAGCTACACCATTGCACTCCCCTCACTGCCTGAGGGCGCGGCGTATTCCTTCACCAAAACCGACGAGGGCGGCATCATCGCCAGCCATGCGTATGACGCTGAACATAACACGCTGACCGTCGCCACCAACAGCGGGACAACCGGCGGTACGACCGCCACGATTACCGTGGAGGCGGCAGGTGCGCCTAACTACAACGACTACAGCTTCACGGTGATCGTCATCGTGTCGGAATATACGACGGCGTATGCATGGCCGGAGCAGACGAACATCTGGCTTGATGCGGACAACGAGTTGGTCTGGGCGGAAGGCGGCAACACCCTCGATACATCGCTGCTCACGGTCAAGAAGAACGGCGCGGCTGTAACGAACTACACGGCAAAGGTGGGCGAGACCGTATTGACAGCTGGCGAAAACCTGCTCACACTGGCCCCCGGCGCATACCGCATCGCCATCACCGGCGATGACGGCAAGTTGGACGACTGGGTGGACTTCAAGGTCATTAAGCTGATAGAAGACGCTGACGTTTTCAACGTGAAAGTCGAAGATTGTACCTGGCGTTTGGAAGGTGGCAGTGGCGGCAACGCGGCAGACACACCCCCCACGAACCACGCGACGCTGCTCTGCAATGGACAGGAATTGGAGTATTCGACGAACAATAACCTGAATGAATTCCTAAGCGCCCACCCTGGCCTGGAGCTCTGGTTTGAGGACAACGATCACATGCCCGGCAATGCTTACGTGAGCCGGGTCTTCACGATCAACGGCTTATCGGATGGAGATTTCTACAATATGCCTTTGCCGAGGCCGAAGAATCGCCCCTTCAATTACCTCGGCACGACCGTTGCCACTGGCAGCGACAACCAGCTCGTATTCCTGCCGCACGGCATGAGCTTCAAACTGTTGACGGATGACGATGGCGAAGCCGTTCCAGCAAGCTCGAAAGGCGGAAACATCTTTTATCTGTGCGTCGATGCCCCGGCCCTACATTATGTGGAGACGGAGGGCGCGAACGGGACGGAGTGGGCGCTCTATAACGGCGATGAACTCGTACCGAAGAATTACTATTTTCGCGACAGCAATGGTAACGTTTATTACGGGAACGGAAGCGCCTACACGCATTACAATGCCAACAGCAGTGATGGGAATTTCATATCCTTTTCGCCCATCAGCTATGTGGTACACGGCGGTCCTTTTAATTGGGATCCGGCGAATATCACTGTAGACCCGGAGAATGATTATACATTCTCTTATTATATTTATGACGACTGGCGTGAAGTGCAGCTTCCCAATGATAACTTCAACATGGTAGGCAAGGATTTTGTCATATTAAATAATGCATTCTTCTATACCGGCGACATCGTACCTGAAGTCGTGGATGGATACAAGATCAAGATTGGCGATGTCATCCGTTCCACAATCGACTACCCTTCTGCTTATGATTATTATACGCCGATCGTCTGGCTGCGCAACGCCACGATCGCCGACCTCGTAGGTGAAGAGAGGAACTGCCCGCACGCTTACGCGAAGAATAAGGTGGACGACTACCATTATCAGGTCGCAAGCTGCTCGTTCATAATCTATCCCAACAATTCATTGGTGGAAATCTTGGATTTGGCAAGCGAATCCAAGGTCGGCGAAGACGTCACCTGTAATGTGGTTTTGCACGGGCCTAAAACGGGCGTTGCTAATGTGTTCGTAAATGGCGAATGGTACACACGCCTGGAGGGAACCAAATCGCACGAGCTGACGTTCACAGGACTGCACGAGGGGACATACGAGATTAATGTGTTCGGCGACGGCGACGATTATGTCACGTCCTATAGTACATCCACCTCCTTCACCGTGGTGCGAACCGACCCCGTGCTGACCCTGACCGGTAAGCAAAACACGGCGGGCGAGGCATTCGAGGCCGGTGCCAACATCGAATACGACCCTGAAAATCCTGTGATTGTCAATGCCGTCAACGATAAGGCGGTGAGCGGCACGAACTGGAAATGGACTATCTCCAACACGGATGTTGTCACGCAGAATCATATCGTGAACGAGAGCCAGCAGAACGCGGTCAACAGCGAGGACATCTACCTGAACACCATCGGTCTCGGCGAGGTCATGCTGACGGCTCGGTTCAGCGGGGACTATAAGTACAACCGCGCGACAGAGGCCATTTCCTTCACCGTGGTTCCTAAGCAGGTCACAAGCCCCATCATAGAGTTGGTGGACCAGAGCACGATATACTACGACGGCACGGCAAAGGAGCCCGCCGTCAAGGTCTATTACGCGGAGGGTAAGGAGATTCCCGCCGACCAATACGACGTGACCTACGACAACAACACTAACGTCAGCAGCACCAACAGCAAGGCGAAGATCATCGTCAAGAGCAAGACGGGCGCTCTCTATACCATTGACGCGGAAAAGGAATTCGAGATTCAGGAAACCATCGTGCTGTTTGCCGCCAACAGTACCAATCTCTGGGCTACGTTCTGCAGCCAGAACGAATACGAGGTACCTGAGGGGTGCACAGCCTATACCATCGGCAGCATCAGCGGCTCGACGGTCATGCTGAGCGATGCCTTGACATCGATTCCTGCCTATACGCCGGTGCTGATACAGCGCGACGCGAATGTCACACTACCCGTTACGGCTATATACAAGGCAGCAGGGTCAGCACCTGCCAGTGGCTATGATGCCCAGACGGGCCTTGCATGGACACCCGGCACTGGCTTCACCTTCTACGGAAACTGCCTTAGAAGCGACGTCAGCGCGGACGACTTCAAAGGCTACTACAACGAAGGACAGACCTACCTGCTGTTCGACGGCAAATTCATCCTGGCCGACGAGAACGGCGGACTGGGTGCTCATAAGTGCCTGCTGGTGTTGAACGGTACGAATAATGCGCCGGTGCTGAGTATCGGCACTGAGACGACGAGCCTCTCCCCCGTCCCCTCTCCAAGTAGAGAGGGGAGTAGCCAACGCTGGTACACGCTGGATGGGCGCAAGCTCAATAGCAAGCCGACGCAGAAGGGTATCTATGTTAATGGAGGCCGTAAGGTTGTGATTAAATAAAAGACAACCCAAACAACAAAGACAACAAAGAAAATCTTATATCACAGTAAGTAAATATCAAAAAGTTGTTTAAGTTGTCCCAGTTGTCTTCCAAATAGAAAGAAAAGAAGAATGAAACGAGATATGACAAAGACAATGAGAATCTTAACCCTCCTGCTGCTGACGATGGCCGGCACAGGACAGACGTGGGCTGAAGCAGAGAGTAATCCTCGTGTGAAGTTCATCTATGCCAGCGCACATGGTACAGCCTTCGCCAGTGAGGCTAATGCCAATGGCGAGGTGACTATCACCATTACGCCCGACGGCGACTGGCGTTGCATCGACGGCGACGTCACTGCTAAGGTGACTGCCAACACGAACATGGCACAGGCGCCACGACGTACGCAACCTGGTGTCCAGCTTGGTGACGCCATCGGTGTGACCTGCACGGCCACCAATGTGTTCACTCTAACGTTACCTGATAACGCGTACCTGAACGCCACTGTTACCATCAGTTTCAGTGAGAAGTTGGACAACGTGTTTACCGTCAGTCTTGACAACTGGACCTATGGTGAGGCGCCCAAAACACCGCAAGTCGAGAACAACCAGAGTGGCAATGAGCCGACCTATACCTATTCCAATGCCGAAAATGGTGACTATAGCTCTACCGTTCCTTCCATTGCAGGTACGCACTGGGTGAAAGCCAGCATCGCAGCCTCCACCGACTACAAGGCTGGCGAAAGTGCTGCCGTCAGCTTTGAGATAACACAGAAGCCACTGACCGACGAGGAGGTGGCAGTAAGCATCAGCAAGGAGAACGACACGTATGCGGTCAGCGTGAAGGATGGCGAGAAGACGCTCGTCCTGGGTACCGACTATACGTTGAGCGCGGGCCAGACCAGTAGCAGCAACTATATCATTACTGTGACGGGTACGGGCAACTACACGGGGACGGTGACGGCGGTATGGATAGCTAATGCCTCTGAAACGGATGTGGCTGAGAATGTCACTATCATTGATGATACTCACGCCGTAGTCAGCAGCGTCGAGGTCGGTGCCGAGGCCACAACGGTCACCATTCCCGGCACTGTAAACGATGGAACGAACGATGTTCCTGTCACCTCGATTGCCGATGGTACCTTCACTGCCGAAAATACAGCCAATGTGCTGAGCATTGACTTGAGCGAGACGCAGATAGACCTTGATATGGATCGCAAAGCAGATAATAGTCCTGTGAAGGATGTTCCCGAGAATACGCTCATCTATCTGCCTGCAGGTTCGACGATGACCGGCGACAACGTGATTGTCAAGGAGGCAAACTCTGATAACTTCACTTGTGAAAACTTCGTGATGACCGATAACAAGTCATACAGCGTGCCTCACGCCTTCACGGCAACCCTTGCCACATTGAACCGTGAGTTCACGGCCAAGCAGACGTGTACGGTTTGTCTGCCCTTCAATGTTCCGGCAGCGGGTGTACATGGTAAGATATATACGTTTACCTCGGTAGCCAATAATCAGGTGACGATGACGGAGGATGCCGATGGACTGGACGCCAATGTGCCGTACATCTTCGTACCCGATGGTACCAATAATATCTCTACGACAGGTAGCATCGCAGTCGAAATAGCAGGCAACAACACCTCTGCCAACGACTTCACCTTCAAGAGCATCTACGAAGACCACACGTTCACGGCAAAAGAGATAGCCAAGGGTATCTATGGCTTCGCCGGTGCCAAAGCTGTAGGAACAACGCCCGGCCACTTTGCCAAGGCTGCTACCGGTGCCTATATCAAAGGTATGCGTGCCTATCTGGAGTACACGGGCAGCGCAACCGATCCTGGTCTGGAAGGTCCGGATGTGTCAAGTCCCCGCTATAACGACCTTGACAGTCCACTGCCCGACAGCATGAACGTGATTCTGGTTGACGCCGACGGCACGACAACGAACATCGGCAAGATGGAACTCATGGAGGATGGCGAAACCCCACGCTACAACCTCAGCGGTCAGCGTGTCGGCAAGAGCCATAAAGGCATCGTCATTGAGAACAGTAAAAAGATGGTAATTAAGTAAGGATAAGGATGACTGTTATGAAGAAAATATATGAGAAGCCTCAGATGGAGGTTGTACAGATAGGTGTGAGCCAATTCTTATGTATAAGTACAAATAGTGGCGAATTCGGTGCTCCCCCGTTCGAACTTGACGGCGAGGACTGGGTGGAAAAAAGCTACAAATTCGGTGGCTGGGACTTGGAAGAGGGATGAGGGATGATGTAAGATGGAAGATGTAAGAAGGAAGAGGGAAGAGGGAAGAATAAAAAGGCTTACGAAGCCGTTATTCATGGCGAAATCATGGCCTTGAAGACTGAGCTCGCCTAGAGCATCCCATGAGAGGCCCATGAGCAACCCATGAGCAAGGTATGAGCAAGCATAGAGGAAATATTGAGATGTCTGAGGGCTGAGGGCTGATGTAAGAAGTCTGAAGGCTGAGGGCTGATGTAAGACCCATGACCTGTGAAATTTTTCCGCGAAAGTGCTACAGCTTTCGCGGAAATTTTGTATTTTTGCAGTAAATATATCAAATCTGACAGCTTATGTGTCCCAATAGAAAAAAAAGAAAGCTGATAAAGGCAAGACGCCTGTTGAAAGGCTATAAAAGGAAGTTTGGAAGGTTCTCAACGATTCCTGCTACTAGGCATTACACTGCGCGTAGGGCCAAGGGTCGCAAGAAAATCGATATCCAAAAACTGGAGGAATCTCTCAGAGGGAAACAATTGGCATCCATCTTACTGCCAGGACCCCGTTACACACAATACTTTGCCCCACGCAACATCTCAATCTCTACCCATGGACTGACGCAAGCGCAGATAGATCTCCTGAAAGAAATGGAGAGAAGGGGAGAGATTCCCCCCATCACCTGGATAGTATCTTCGCCCAGTAGTGTTGACGATAAAATAAGGCTTGCCTTGATGTTCCTGCACAGTGAAGGAGCGAAAGAACAGAACTGCCAAATGCATAAAGGCTATGACTATGCGTGGATTAAAATGGCGTTGGACCACGGACGAATCCCGAGCCCATATCAACAATTGAAATTTATGTCTACACCTACGTTCATCGGATATATTCAGTCTTTGGGCTTTAAAGACATTGCTGGTTCTAAGACGCTCAATAAGTTCATAGCAAAGGCTACATGGCTAAGTGAAGCTTATATCATTTCTTTCAAAGGCGTTCCTGTTGCAAAACCGGAATGTGACCGCCGAAACAACATTGCCTTGAAGTTTCTTGAAATAGTTAACGAGATATAGAAATAATTCTGTGCGCCGCTTTGTGCGCCATATCATCCACCCATCAGAAAAACGCCGTACATTTGCACCAGAATCACGAATTGGACGATAAGCGGTGACGGCTCCAAGGCAAATCCTAGGCTGGCCCGAAGATGCCACAACCGATGTGTTTCTCCAAGGGTATGATTCTGATGTTCCATTTAAAACCATTACTATTATGGCAAGAATGAATTCTGAAATGTACGGCGCCAACGGTAAGGTTGGTAACAAGACGTACTACCAAGTTGACGGTAAGACAGTCGCTCGCGAAATTGTCACGCCGAAAAATCCTAAGACGGATGCCCAGACTCTGCAGCGCATCCTAGTAAAGGTGGTTGGCATGCTTTACGCATTGCTGAAAGCCATCTGTAACCACTCATTTGAAGGCTTCAGCACTGGTGCGAAGTGTTCTGAACGCTTCCGCTCGCTGAACCTGCGCTACCTGCGTGAGCGTGCTACGACGCTCCAGCAGTCAGGTCAAAGCCTGAGCCAGTTCTACCAGTTCACGCCTATCCAGAGCAACAAGTGTACACCCTTTGCGGCCATCATCTCGCAGGGAAGCCTGCCTCCCGTATCCGTGGCCATCGATGCCGAAGGGGGCCACAAGGCGACTGTCAACACGCCTGGCCGCACCTATGCTGACTTTGTCAACGCCTGGGGCCTGAAACGCGGTGACCAGCTGACGTTTGTCACTGTTCAGAAGCGTGAAGGTGCGTACGAAGCGAACTATGCCCGCATTACGCTCAACCCGCGCAACGCTGACGGTAGCGGTGCTCCGATGACCACCGAGATCGTGGACAGCCAGGGCGAGTTTCCATGCTCTAACTGGAAGAACCGTCTGAACTTCTCGACGTTTGAGTTCGACACTGACCACTTCAACTTCGTGCTGGGTCGTGGCGGCATCGTGGTGGCTGCCGGCATCATCGTCAGTCGCAAGGACAAGAGCGGCGACTGGTTCCGCAGCAACTGCCAGCTGGTGCTGAACGAGGCCGGTTTCGGCTCTGACCTTTGCAGTCTGGCTGAGGCTGTGGATAAGAGCTACACCGTAGACGACATCGACCTCGAGTCGGAGTTCTACCTGAACAATGCCGGTGGCAGCGGTACGGGTGCTACGGGCGATGTTACCCCATCAGGCGGTGGCGGCGGCGTGACACCCGGTCAGCCCACCTACAACAACACGGCCACCATCAACGGTGTGAGCCAGAGCATTGCAGGTGGCAGCGTGATGGCAACAGCTCCCATTACCTCAGTAGCCGTCAGCGGCTCGAACCTGGGCGACGTGGCCTTCACAGCCAAGGTGGACGGCACAGGCGAAGCCATCAGTCCCGCCAGCCACAATGCCAATGGTGCCTCGTTCACGGGTCTGAATGTCGAGGAAGGCCACAGCCTGGTGGTCTATCGTGGTGGCACCACATGGTTTACCATCACTGCCCAGGCCTACAGTGACGGACCTAACGAGAATTAGGAAATTCGCAGGGCTCGCATGGCGTTGAGGACTGCCAGCACCGTGACGCCCACATCGGCAAAGACGGCGAGCCACATGGTGGCAATGCCGCAGACGGCCAGCAACAGAACGGCAACCTTGACACCGATGGCGAAGACGACGTTCTGACGGGCTATGGCTAAGGTACGACGGGCAATGCGAATGGCAAGGGCAATCTTTGACGGCTGGTCGTCCATCAGCACAACGTCGGCAGCCTCGATGGCAGCATCGCTACCCAAACCGCCCATGGCAATTCCCACATCGGCACGAGCCAAGACCGGTGCATCGTTGATGCCGTCGCCAACGAAGGCGAAGCCTCCCCCAGCCCCCTCCAAGTAGAGGGGGTTTTTGAGTTGTTCAACCTTTTCGACTTTGTTGGAAGGAAGGAGTTCGGCATGATACTCTGTGATGCCTAACTCATGGGCAACATGAGCGGCTACCTCGCGACGGTCACCAGTCAGCATGACCGTACGCTTGACACCTAAGGCATGCAGACGCCGGATGGTCTCAGCACTATCGGCCTTGATTTTATCGTTGATGACGATGTGGCCTGCATACTGACCGTCAATAGCCACATGGATAATGGTGCCTACGTGGTGGCAGTCGTGCCAACGGGCGCCAATACGGTCCATCATCTTCGTATTACCCACACATACCACTTTGTCGCCTATGCGGGCACTGATGCCCTCGCCAGCCACCTCCTGGACATCGCTGACCTGACAACCGTCGGTAGCTTCGTCAGGGAAGGCGTCGCGCAGGGCTGCACCGATGGGATGGGTAGAGAAGTGCTCGACGTGAGCAGCGAGGTGGAGCAGTTGGTGTTCGTCGCAGGTGTCGGGATGGACGGCCTCAACGGCAAACTGGCCATGCGTGAGGGTGCCCGTCTTGTCGAACACGACGGTATCGACCTTTGCCAAGACGTCGAGATAGTTGGCACCCTTGACGAGGATGCCCTGACGCGAGGCGCCGCCAATGCCACCAAAGAAGGTCAACGGTACGCTGATGACCAGTGCGCAAGGACATGAAACAACCAAGAACATCAGGGCACGATAGAGCCAAGTGGCAAAGTCTCCCCCAACCCATCCCAAAGAGGGGGGAATGACAGCGATGGCGATAGCAGCAAAGACGACGATGGGCGTGTAGATACGGGCAAAGCGGGTAATGAAGGCCTCGCTCTGTGACTTGTGTTCGCCGGCGTTCTCCACTAAGCGGATAATCTTTGACACGGTGCTCTCGCCAAAGACTTTCGTGGTGCGCACGCGAAGCATACCCGACAGGTTGACGCAACCCGAGATGACCTCGTCGCCAATGGTCACGTCGCGCGGCAGTGTCTCACCCGTCAAGGCAACAGTATTCAGCGCAGAAGTACCCTCAATGACCACACCGTCCAGCGGCACTTTCTCGCCAGGACGAATGACGATGGTAGCGCCTGTCTCGACCTGTTCAGGTCTAACATCTTCCATCTGACCTCTTACATCCACATGCGCTATATCCGGCCGTATATTCATGAGGTGGGCAATGCTGTCGCGACTCTTGCCCTCGGCGTAACCCTCGAAGAGTTCGCCAACCTGGAAGAACAGCATGACGAAGACGGCCTCGGGGAACTCGCTCTCAGCACCAGGCAGGAAGCCGATGCAGAGGGCGCCGATGGTGGCCACCGACATGAGGAAATGTTCGTTGAACATGTCGCCCTCAGTAATGCCTTCCCATGCCTCGTGCAGCGTCTCGTATCCTATCAGCAGATAGGGGACCAAATATACCAGCAGCAGCTGCCATGTAGGCAAGGCCAGGCGTTGCTCAATGAAATAGGCCAGTATCAAGAGGTTAACTGTCGCTATTATGATAGAAAGTTGCACCCGTAGGTTGTGCTCGTGGTGGTGCTCATGTTCATGATGGTGTTCATGATGATGTTCATGCGAACAGGTTTCGCAATGATGATGTTCGTGTTGATGTGCCATAACTTTACTAATTTTTTGCAAAGGTAGGCAAAAGGGGTTGCAACTCGGTTGCAAAGTGCTTAATTCTTGGTAAAACCTAATGTGAGCACACTGATACGGATGCCTTCTATTGAAGCAAGGGCCTGTGCACAGGCTGTCAGCGTGGCACCCGTGGTACAGACATCGTCAATGAGCAATACATGGCGGTCTTTCAATGTCGCAGCATCGGCAGTGACGAAGATGCCAGCCACATTTTCCTGACGTTCATGGCGACTGAGATGTGTCTG
>JAEEGI010002243.1_pt1 | contig 47859 bp, 37 predicted proteins | sample 8958751 | NCBI WGS metagenome assembly JAEEGI01 (sample SAMN16246545, study PRJNA631951) | gut metagenome | biome: gut microbiome; feature: rumen; material: KS-attached | host: Bos | place: Iran: Karaj | collected 2018-10
AAGGCTGAATCTTGTGCGGGCATTTTCGATTTCACCATCCTCGGTGGTAACTGTAATAGGTAACACGGGCGAGCGACGACCGTTGCAGATGTTCTGAAGGACATCGACAGGGAGGTCTTCAATCATCTCCTGCGTGAGTCCGAAACGTTCGAGCGTACCATAAGGTATCTCGCTTTCTTGAAAATGATTAATCATACTTTTCAGATTACAAAATTTATACTATTGCCCAACATGGACAGTTTTCTGATGCAAATTTAGAGCTTGTTTCCATATTAGATTATAAATACGGTATTTGCAGGTATCTTATTTAAGAAGGTTTAATTTAATAGTATGGAAAATACGCAAAAATCATACTATAAACAAAAAGAAAGTTAGAGTTCGATTATTGGCAGAATCGTTCTTCTTTAAGTATGAGATTATGTCATTACCTTTGTGGCATGAAAACAATCAAACTCATCACCTTATCGGCCTTTTTCTTTTGTCTGAACATGCCTTTATATGCTCAGTTCAATACAGTCGGCACAACAAACAACAAGCGTATATACACAACAAATCCGCCAAAGCCAAAAGAGGCCCTGACGGATAGCATGATAGTTGTTGGCTCTGTTCCTGATTCAACAACTACAGGTAATGACGGGGACGGTAAAACCATTGTTACACCATTGGATAATCACAATCTGATGTCGCTTGTAGCTCTGCCATTGGAGAAGATTCACATCAATTCGGGATTCGGTATGCGACGGCATCCCATCTATCACAAACGGATCATGCACAATGGCATCGACCTTTCCGCTCGATACGAAAAGGTCTATTCGATATTTCCTGGTACTGTCATCAAAGTGGGACAGGATAGCAGGTCTGGGAAGTTCGTAACGGTTAGGACTGGAGATTACACCATAAGTTACTGCCACCTTTCGCAGCAGCTCGTAAAAGAGAACGAGTTTGTCAATGCCGGAACAAACATCGCTATTTCGGGCAACACGGGAGCATCAACTGGGCCACATCTGCATCTGACAACAAAAAAAGATGGCCAGGCTATTAACCCGACCATCATACTTGAATTCATATTGTCTCTAAAGAGAAGTGATTCTTAGAAAGCTGCCAAATTACTTGATTCGGAAAGTATAGACCTTGGCCGACTTTGAATTAGTCATCATATTCGTAATGGCAAGGCAGTACTCTCCAGGTTCTAAAGCGGCGGTGCTGACAATAACGGAGTTTTCACCATATTTCTTATACTTCAGGACAACGGAATTGTCTTCATTGGATGAAGCTCCTGTAAACGAGCCAGCTTCGCCTGTCTTCCATCGACGCTTGGTGTCTAAGGTTTCAAGCTTGATGATGCTGAGAGTCTGTTGAGGAGATGTTCCTCCTGTGTTGATGATGATGTTACTTGTCTTCTTGTCAATCTCTAAGGAAGACTTTACTCCTTTTATGTAGTAGTAAGTCTTTACCTTACCAATGCCGGTAAGAAAGAGTGATGCGCCAGCCTTAGCTTTGACATAGGCACTCTCACAGGGTAATGGTGTGGCAAACGTAGAGTCGGCTTGGTTGAAAACGTAGGGTTCCATCTCAAAATCTGGTTCCGTCTGTGCAAATGTAAACACAGAGACCATGCTCAAAATGAGCGTACAAAAGAGTGTTCTCATAATTGATAAGTTTTTGTTATGTGTTACTGGATTATTCCGCATATAGTATATCAAATCCACAAATACATTTGCTTAGTATTGCTTCTTTGCTTTCATTTGTAAGGACTCGCTACCCATTCTTAAAGTAAGGTCAGCTTCGTTTCCTGTTAGAGAGTTTACTGTATAGACAACATACACCTTTCCATCAACATACGTTGTTATGGTTTTGCCGCTAACCTCGTATGTACCACTTCCATTTCCTAAGTAGCCAGAGCCATAGTATCTACCACCTTCATAGAAAGTAATATCCATACCAAAACGAGTGTATGGGTATTTGGTAACATCATACCATGTTCCGTCAACTTTAATCTCAACGGCTTTCCACTTACCATAGAGCTGTTCCATAGGATATGCAAAACTGTCATCGTCATCCTTTGAACATGAAGTAACACACAGGGTAAAGAATGCTGCAATGAGCATCATAAAAGTTAATTTCTTCATAACAAGAGTTGAGTGATTATATGCCATTACTCTTCGGCTTTATAGGTTGTAAGTAATTAAAAGTCAAAGTAATCATCAGAGTCACATACGCCGTCACACGTGTCGCCACAATTATAATCATCATGGCATTGATAATCATCATGATCCAAGTAACCATCATCGTAGCCGTCTTCATAACCTCGATCATAATCCCTTTTTGAATAATCACTATGATTATTATTACTCTGGTTATTTCTCAGGCTATTCATAAATGCACTTAATAAAAGAAAATCAAGAAGTCCCATAATCATACATTTTAAGTTTGACAGTGCAAAGGTATTTGTCAAGAGTGCAGTCTATCTTCACAGATTAAAAAAAGCACGTTTATTATTGAAAATATCTTTTAAACACACAAAAAGAGCAACTTACCTCGCAGTAAATTGCTCCAACAGCATTTGCTATTATTCGGCATCTGAAAACCTCGGAAACTCAGTGATGTACCACTCGAATAAGTGACCGATGTCTGCGCCTAATAATGATTGAATCTCACGACTCGTTGTTTCTCAAATAGTCGACTAAATTTATACGACCTCGGAATTGAGGATTACGTTCTGTGATGTTTCTTCTTTCTAAAGCCCATAAAGAACTCCCATTTATCATCATAGTCAGCAGTCATAATAGCTTGACTTGCATTTTTTCTTCTGCCATCGGAATCAAGTCTTTGGCAAGTTCTTCAATTTCTTCTCTATCCATAGATTTTAGCAATTTACAATTCTATTATATAGGACTATTGCATCTTCCATAATCTCATCATGGTCAAATGCGAGTTGAGGAAGAGAAGTAAGTGGCCACCATTCAGCTTGGGCTGCATCATCCTGTCCAATAACAGGTAATGGCTTTTTAATGATTGCGAGATAGGCAACGGTGACTGTCCGGCCACGTGGGTCACGGTCAACCTTTGAATAGGCTCCAATCTGATGTAATCCAGCCACCTTCAAACCTGTTTCCTCTTCAAGTTCGCGTAAGGCACATTGCTCCGTAGTCTCATCCATGTTCATGAATCCTCCGGGGAAAGCCCAGCATTCTTTGTATGGTTCATCGCCGCGCTGAATCAACAAGACTTTGGCATCTGTATCTTCCGTGATGACAATACAATCCGCTGTAACTGCTGGACGTGGATATTTATATGTGTACGCCATGATATTACTCCATGATAGTCCAAGTTAAACAATTAAGTGCTCCTCCTGAATTAGGACCACCGCCCATATCTTCTACGATAGAGGTCATATCTACGTCAATCAGCTGAATGTCTGCGATGTGCTTTTCTGTGTTGAATGCACGATCTATTTGCCGAATTGCTTCATTATCCAATGGCTCATATTCCAACTTAGGAACAAGTATTTTGCTTCCAACATGCAAGTAGTTGATGTAGCACCAAGAATGATTGAATAAAAGTCGGAACATTTTATCCGTCGAGTAATCAAACTTATCAAGGTAACTTAACGTTTCGACTTTAAATCCGGCTTCTTCAAGTTTCTTTTGGTATAAGCCACCATAATAGGTTCCAAATTTTTCATCGAAATCAAAATAGTTTGTCAGCAGGACTCGTCCGTCTTCAATAAAACGAACTATCCCGTCAGCATGACCTATTGGATTGACATTTTTTCCTTCCCAAGGCAAAAGCACAAGTTGCATTTCTGTACCATCAAAGTTGTCTTTCCACCAGTTGTTCCACCATTTCTGGAACTCTTTCTCATCCTTTAGATTGTTCTCATAGAGAACCTTGTCACACATGATAATGCATGGTTTATCATTGACAATGGCTTTCACCACATTGCCTCCATCAAGGATCAAAGGAAGTTGAACTACATTAAAATCAAAGGGCACCTCTTTAGCAATTTGCTTTTTTGTATGTACTCGGTGTACTTGCCAGTTAGTCACATAATCGGGTGAATCCTGTAGATAGTCGGGTTTGTAAGTAAAGCTGAGAAACGCATCATGCGTTAGCTGAATAGGCATATAATCTCGTGACCAGACATCCAATGTATTATAGAGAAGCTCCCCATTGCGAGCGAACTTCAAGATACTTGCTTTCAATGAAGTACGAGCATCAACATCAAGCCCCCCTGTTTCTCCATCTATAAGGCTTGAAATAAATACTTTATTCGTCTTGTTGTCTGTTATAAAGTTATCAGCTGTTATTCTTTCCATAATCAGTTATTATTTATAGTTCCTTAAATGCTTCCAAAAGCTGTTTCATTCCCTCAGTAGCTGTCGTTTTGAAGTGAGTGAATCCCAGATGGGTACATTGCTCCATATCGCCAGGATCTATCACAAACTTGGGAACTTCATGGTGGGCATAGTTGATAAAGCCAGCGGCAGGATAGACTTTCAATGACGTTCCTATGACCACAAAGATGTCTGCCATGCTCACGATGTCAATGGCTACGTTCATACTGTCAACATACTCACCAAACATCACGATATATGGACGTAGTTGAGAACCATCTTCTGCTTTGTCACCAATCCTGATGGGCGTAGTCAGGGGATATTCCTTCACACAAGTTGTTCGGTTATCCATTGAACAGACCTTACTCAGTTCACCATGCAAATGAATGACATGGGTGGAACCGGCTCGTTCATGGAGGTTATCTACATTCTGAGTGATGACAGTCACTTGATGTTCTTTCTCCAATTCTGCAATCATCCTGTGCGCGGCGTTTGGCTCTACTTCTGAGAGTTTCTTGCGCCTCCAGTTGTAGAAATCGAGACACTTTTCCGTCTCGTTATATAACGCATCGGTACTGGCCAAATGAACCCATTCTTCATTCGTCCACAGCCCATCTTTGCCACGGAACGTACTCAGGCCACTTTCTGCACTTATACCCGCGCCTGTTAGGAATACGATATGTTGTTTAGTCATACGAGTTAATAAATAGGTCTCAAATTTGACACTTTAGAGATTCTGAACTTAAATGCCCAAGAATCATCTGCATTTATGTATATTTCTGTATGGCCTTGAATATCAGCATCAATCTGTCTATTCATATCAGTACACTTGAATATCACTTTCTTATATTGACGTTTGACAAAAGGACAATGTCCACCATTTATGTCATATATTGACCAATCCTTTTTCACATTAGCAAATGTCTTGTTGATGCAGGGCTTGCCATTTTTATGAAGAAAAAGCTTTTCTGCATTTTCGTACTCAATACAGTGCTTGTATGTTTTAAGCTCTCCATCGCGGATATTGCAGAATCTGCCTCGACGAACATAAAGGACAAGAGGATGACTTTCATATTTTACAGGCTCAAATTCCTCTGGCAAGTTGACATTACCTTCCTCGTCGATACATTTAAGATACTCTGTGACCACTTCATCAGCAGTGATTTTCTGATAAGGAATACGAGAAAGAAGATGAATACCTTCGAGAGTTCGACAACGACTAAGTGCTACATAAACCTGTCCAAAAGTAAAGGATTTAGCTGCATCGATTGCAACTTCATCAAACGTCAGGCCCTGACTTTTATGAATGCTTACAGCCCAAGCAAGTTTCAACGGATATTGTTTATAGGTGCCAGAAACGTCTGTATAGATGGTTTTGGTTGCCTTATCTACAGTATATTCCAACTGTTCCCATTTTGCAATCTGAACATCTACAGGACTGCCTCCAGAGTCTTTCTGCACACGAATAGTAGAATCATCCAGATATACGACTCTACCCATAGTTCCATTTTTATACTGGTCAGTATTTCTCAAAAACATTACTCTTGAACCCACCTTCAGTTTCAAATGGTAATCAGCTGGTAAACGCTCGCCCCACCAATTGTGTGCTGTAGCATCATAGGTATATGTTCTCTCTCGAAGTCTGCCAAACATATCTTTGTTCCAGTCATCCGTCATTTTAACGTGCGTCATTAAGGTAACAACATCGTCATAAACATCTGGTTCAAAATCTGGTTCAAAACGGCTGTCCAAGTCAGCAAGATCTTTACGACTAACATCAGCAACTCTTATATTATTGAGAAGATCCTTAAAATATCCATCTTCTTGTCGATAGATATGCATCAGCTCCACAACCTTATATTGCATTTTCTTGAACACATAGCTACAGAAGAAATAAACAAACTTGTAATAAGGCTTCATTTCTTCCCATTCCTCAGGCTTTACTACTGGTGATAACTGATACAAGTCACCAAACATTACCAATTGCACGCCACCAAAGGGCTTACGACTTTTTCTGTAATGTTTGAGAATCATATCGATGGCATCAAGTTGGTCGCATCTAACCATACTTACCTCATCAATAATCAGCACGTCAAGATTTCTGACGACTTCCTCTGTACCAGGCTCTAATTTGTATAAAGTTGGCAATACCGTGTGGTCAGGCAAGTATGGTTTCATCGGTATGCGCAGAAAGTGATGCATGGTCATACCACCTGCATTTTCAGCAGCAACTCCAGTAGGAGCAAGAACAACAATATTCTTCTTTCCTACATTTTGATTTCGCTTCAGTATTTCTTGAAGTAATGTTGTCTTACCAGTACCGGCCTTACCTGTGATGAAAAGGTTATTCCCCTCATTCATTAGTTCCATAGCCCTCTCGGCTTCTGGCCCAAATGTGTAGTTGCTCTGTCCACCAACATCTTCTATGTTTCCATTTCCTACTTGTTTGTTAAAGTCATCAAAACAAGGTTGGTCTCTGTTTATTAACCACCTGCGTTTCTGCATGTGTCCCTTCAACTGGCCAGAGGCAAGGCGTTGATACACCTCAGCCTTTGTCAGTTTAAGTATTTCTACGACTTCATCTACATGTAGAAATTTGGTTCTTGCCATATATTACTCTCCCGATAAATATCTACTAATCAAATTAAAACTAAAGACCTTAAAGCAGACTAAAGGATAAAACCTATAATGGCTAATATAATCAACACGACGATTGCTATTATATAGCCTGAATTACTTGGCTTTTGGCTTTCAAGTTCAGTGACCCGTTGTTTTGCTGTCATTAGCTCATTGGTCATCTTCGTAACAGATGCCTGAAGTCCTTTATTGGTCTCTTGCATCTGACCAAGGCTCTTGTTAAACTCGCCTTGTTGCTTCTTCTGCTGTTCCTGAAGGTCAGTAAGAGTTTTGCCTTGGGTCTTCAACTGCTCCTGCAACTGAGTGTTCGCCTTTTGAAGAGTTTCATTTTGAGTCTTATGGAGCTTGTTAGCTTCCTCAGTAGCTTTTTTATGTTGCTCAGCCATCGCCTTCACAACCTTTTCGTGCTCTTTCTGTGCCTTGGTCAACTCCTCTATTTTCTTATTCGAGGCTTCAGTTTGTGCTTTGTTCTGCTTCTGAAGTGCTTCCAGTTGCTTGGTAAGCTCCTGGTTTTTCTTGTTGGAATCCTCAATCTGTTTCTTAAATTGTCCTTCGACCTCCTTAACCAGTGCAGCACGTGAGTTGTTGCGTTTCTGGACAACACCATCAGTAATGTCTCGGAAATAGGTTCCTAAAGCATGAGGGATAGCAATGGCTTTATCGGCGATGTTTAGGATGAACAACTTTTCACCCTCATGACCTGCGCCATACATCCACGCTGTATTCATGTTCACCAAGGTTTCAAGCAATTCCACCTCGTCCAAAGCTTCAAGTCCGGCACCACCTCCACGAATAATAGCTATGACATCATAATTCATAGCGTCCAATTGCTTCAAAGTCTGACAAAATGCTTTTGTCTTCGCAAAAGACACCCTGTATTCCTTAAAGTCAATATGTGTCCGTGCTGCCTGGACACCTTTCTCAAAATCGTCATTAGTAATACTTGTTTCAGCATAAATCAATGCGATTTGAGGACGCTTGTCCTGGAATAGAAGTGATTCGAGTATGCTATCTACGTTTTTGAAGCCTTTTTCTGACTTGATACGTCTCAGTTCTGTGCGTTTGACTTCATCTTCAGATACAGCTAACTCCTTTATCTTCTCGACTTCTGTTACTTTCAGGACAATCTGAATCAGACCCTTATTCGTAATAGAACGATCAAGTACACCGTGGACGGTAATGACATTTCCGTTTTCAAGGTCATCTCGGAGATTCAGAGGCATGGAGAGCGACAACTCATCACTGGTACTTTCATCTACGAGCCTATCAGTGGCAGTGTGGAAATACTGATTAACGTAACCACCTTTGAAATAGATACCTCGTAGGCAAACGACCCTTTGATTCACTTGGCCAGTAGCCAAATGATTCCGTAGAATGCCGATAATCTCTGATGGTTTGAAGAGATTGGCTGGAGCTGGTATGTTCGAGGATGTTGGCATATCTTTATTTTGCTTCATTCAACACTGGTAATGGTACTGCGATTCTATGAAAATTCCAAAGACATCGGTCTTCTACATTTAGGAAGTCTTCCAGCTGTTTGTTCTTAAACGGATTCTCCTCCTTACCTTCAACTGGATAGATAATCACGCAAGGGATATTTGATTCCGGCTTTGTCGGAAATATCCACTTATCACGACTATATCCACTCAGCTGACGGACAATATAAGTATCGAGGTTTCCATATTCAAATCTTGGTATGTACTTTGTGTCCAGTACGACTTTTGGTGAATAGCAAACAAAATCAGGATAGCCAGTATGACCATGTACCTGATAATGTATCTTATCCCCGTAAGCTTCACGAAGCAAACCCAATACGTAATGCTCATACAGCATGGCCATGTCAATCCAAAAGACAGGACAATATTCTTCTTCAGCTGTGGTGATGTTGGTTATGCTGTAGTCATAACGATGGAGTATCATCTGCGCCAGCTTGATAGCGTCATCATATTCCTTGAATATTTTATGATGTTTGATGGCTTTGACTTCCCAGACCTCTATTTGGTCGCCAACATTACCAAAAGCAGACAGACACTCATGAATGGTGTGTTGAAGGGAAAGAAGGCTTTCTGAGATCCCTGCAATCTGCAAAACCTGCTGAGAGAATACGAGTGCTTTTTTTATCAATCTGTTCTCCAACGTGTCTTCTGAATACTCTTGGTAACGGCAAAATACCTTATCAAATCGTTTCTTTAAGACATTCATGCGCTCATTCCTGGAGATGTCAATGTGCCCCCTTACTTTTTTGAGGTTGTCTTCACGCTGAACATAGTCTTTCTTCAATCCACGTTTGACTATATCCTTGACAACAGAAAGGAAATGGGCGACAATAAGAGGACTTAGAACGCTTTTTAGTTCTGGAGCCTTGATACGGGGTGCATCCATATCTACAGCATAAATCTTTGAGAACTCTTTGGCTTCAATGCCGCTATTGAAACAAACGCTGAACATCTTTAGGAAATCAATGCGGTCACAACCATGCTTGGTCGTTATAACAAGAGGCATGGTCTTTGCTTCATCAAACCACTGTGCGCCAATGACGTATGAAGCATAATAGCCTGATTCCGTTACTACCGGTTTTTCTGAATCTTGTTCATCATCTATTATCGGGTTATTACGCCACTGCCACTGAAAGAACCATCTGTCCAGACCTTTGCTTTGGCCTGGAAGACGCATTCCTTCCCCCCAATACTCTTGAAAGGACAAGGAATCGTATGGTATCTTTTCGTGTTCTTGCATTATTCAGTCGTGTAATCTGACGTTGAAGGATAATAGCACTCTGCATTCTTCCAGCAATCAAAGTATTTATCATCATCTGACATACTTCTGAGTATGCCATCCTTGATATACTCCTTAATGAGAGGAATAACCTCGTAGCGCATCTTCAGTTTGAGACCAGTCATGTCTTTAGCCATAAAGTAACTGTGGCCGACCTTCAAATCTTCCAATTCAAAATCCGAAGCTTTGTGCTTGGCAATGAAAGAACTGTTGTCTTTTCTGCCCAAACCATTAATCTGAGCAAACAAGGCAAGAGCAGCCTTCTTAACATCTGATGCTACACACTGAGAGTTACACCAGTTCTCGATAACATCTGCCCTTGATTCCAATGTAACAAAGGCGAAACGACGACGCACCGCATAATCAATAGTTCCCGTAGAACGGTCGGTAGTATTCATAGTTCCGATGATGTAGAGGTTTGAGGGAACGGAGAAGTCTTCCTTTGAGTAAGGCAACTTCAAACTGATATGATGTAAACCGCCACCACTACGCTTGTCGGCTTCAAGCAAAGTGATAAGTTCTCCGAATATCTTGGAAACATTGCCACGGTTTATTTCGTCTATAATAAGTACGTATGGCTTATCTGAAACCTGATTCTCCAGATTGTACTCCTTCTTCACAGCATTGATGAACGCCTGGGCATATTGTCGCCAGTTATTCTCTACGCCTTCACCAAGAGCCTGCATCTTAACCTTCTCAATGTTAAGGGGAGATGGCGTATACTGGTCGCCTTTTTCACTCTTGGACAACACACTGCGTGTACTAATAGTGTCATTGCCTTCTGTCCACCAAACATACAATTCTGACTTTCCTGTCACAGTTGGAATTATCTTCTTATTCTCATAGCCTTTAATAGTCTGGAGATATTTGTCAATGCAAGTTGCTATGTCAGCATTTTCTTTAGTCTGCGCTAACTCACAGATGGTTTTGAATATGCCATTCTCCACATTATACTCTACGGCATCACCCTTTACCTCTGGCTTCAAGCCCTCGATAAAGTCTTCATAGTCCATAGACTGATGGAAGGTGCAGAAGGCTATTTGACCTTCATTCTGCAATCTTTCATACTCTTCCATCACCTTCTGATGATCTTCGAAATCAGAGAAGGACGGATTACACATACCTACTGCAATAGCAGCAGTTTTGTATGTCTTACCTGTGCCAGGAGCACCTTGGAGGATAATCTGTTTCTTTTGTCTGAGAATCTCTATTTCTTCCATCTTTACTGAGTTATCATTTGTTCTATCATTTGACATTTCCATACCATCTGTTTCAACTAAAGCTGCAATTACTTTTTGAGCCCAATCTTTCTTTGTTACATTCTGCAATCGAGGAGCTACAGATGTTGAATCATGAGATTCTTTGAGAATGTCAGTAATGTCCAATTCACATTTATTCCATTTGACTTCCACACAGTGATTATTTATGGGATGATCTTTATTAAAGAAATACCCTCCAGTAACTTCACCGATAGCCACAATTTGATTGAAATCCTTGTTTCTGCAGATTACATAGTCACCAACACTCATATTATGCTTCATGTCATAAAGCATCTTAACAGAATGGCCTGGTTCCCTTGTCTTGTATTCTTCAACTTTTTCCTTCAGCGCATTCCTGATTCCTTTCTGGTCACGAAGTTCGTTGCTATCCAGACTGCCAATTTCACCCCATTCATAGATTGAGATATAATTACCATCAACCATGACATCAAAGTTTTCTTGAACGTCACCAGGGAAGAATAGCCAGATTTGTTTCTTCTTAAATACCCCCTCATGCATGGCGTTCCATATAACAGTCTGAGCTGTTAACGGCAAACTTTTAAGACAATTGTGCTGACTGACCTCTGAATCAACCATCTCACATAGTTCAACGTTGGATTGAACGTGCGGGATGACTTTCTCATTTAGCAAATCATAGAAATGCACTAACTTCTTTCCTGCTTTTTTTGATTCTACGCCAAACAGCTCGCAGAGATTTTGATAAACATCATTCTTGTAGAATGTATATTTTGCCGGATATTTGACGGCAAGAAAACAGCTGATGAAACGCTCATCACAGCATGAACTGGTCTGTTGATCTGGAAAATACTGTTTTATCTTTTCGTCCCAAAGCTTATCGCAGCCCTCCGTAAAGGCGGTAATACGCATTTGCAAAGGCTGACTCTCATCATAAAGGAGTTTATGAAGAGAACGATATGCCTCAGGCTCATACTTAGCAAAATTCAGCATCGCATTACGCTGATTACTGGCATACCAAAGATTCAGGAAATTCATTTCTGATATATTCTTTGCAAAGTCAGGACTATCAGCATCAAGCTTATCATGATACTTTGTAATGATTTCCCACTTATAAATCTCTTGCTGTTGGGGATCACCGCTCAGTCCGTATTTTTTCAGATGCTCGGTGAAGATCTTTATGAGTTCATTTATAGTCATAGCTCAATTAAATATCTTCTACAGTAACGTCAAACTTAATATCTTGATTTCTCTGGAGGTCTATCTCTGTATCATGTGTGATAGTGGCAGTGTCATAACGATGGAACTGGCCAGGTGCATTGTATATTGACCATCCGTTCATCAGACCGCCATCAGGATAGATACTGAGACGTTTACCTGCACATTCCAAGGAAAGAACGCGCCAGTGTGTCAGCGTATTCTTTGGTTGAGAGCAGATAGGCAGGACAGTTCCTTCTATCTGATTGTCGTAATCCAAGTCTTCTTTCCAACTGTTGGAGAGACTTTCAAGCCATTCGTCTCTACCAATCTTTCTTTCATTTGCAGTTACCTGTTTAGAGAAAGAAGAAGGAAGGTTGGCGGTCAGGCTATCCCACTTTCCACTGTCTGTGTCATATCTCTCCATCTTGAACTCCATCGAGAAGGGATTGCCGATTTCCTTGATGAAGTAACCGGCAGTCTGCAAAGTAAGAATCATTGAAAGGATGCTCTTCATGTGCTCATCCTGATAGCTTACTTTGACAGTCTCTTCTTCGTGAGCCTTGCAATGCTCGATGAAGCTGTCAATCAAGTGGCCGGACTTGCTCCTGATAAGTTGCCCAAGTCCAGATGTCTTGACGTTCATCGGGTCACCATCAGATAGCTTGAATATCCTTGTCGTATTTTCCTCTACCGACGTATCGATGAAGTCAGCAGTGGCGGCAAAGTTATTCGTGCGGATATAGTAAATGGTGCCGTTGCCCCATTTGTCGTTCAGTGTAATGTGGTTCGGGTTGTTAGTGAAGTACAACCGTCCGTCGATGTACGCTAACGGATAGAGTCCGTTCCCTGCAAATGGATTTTTAATATGAAGCACCTCGTTTACCCATCCTTTGATAGAACGCACCATATCCTTGACAGGTTCATTCATCTTCTGGTCTGAGCACTCTGCCACACAGAAGGATGTCTGCTGCCCATGAGGGGCGAAGTAGTTGAGGAATTGTCCTTTCCAACAGTGATCTGTTCCTTCATACTCCCAGTGGTCGTAGTCATCATCCACAAAAAGAACGGATTCATTCTGTGATGTAATGAATGCTCGTTGCATCTTTGCAAGCGATGTCTCGGTAACTGTGTCACCGAATACTGTTTTGACAGGATCTGGCAGAACCTTTCGTGCAGCCCTCTCTTCCTCTATCCATGCTTTAGCAGCCTGAATATCGATATGGTTGACATAATGAAGTGTAAACTTGTCAATCAGAGCCTCCTTACTGCCAGACTGTTCAGCAGCCTCGATGATGTTGCGCGAACGTTCTATCACAGATTTCAGCAAGTCCATAGCGGCCAACTGGTTTGAGTAACCTGAGCCACCTGGGTTGGCATCAAATATACAGATGTGTCCATTGGGTGTTATGGTGAAGTCGAGGTCGGTTCGCTCAACGTTCAGTTCTTCAGACAAACCTCTTGCAAACAACAGACCAAGAGTAATCAGCAAATCTTCTTCCTCATTCCGGTTGTTGATCCAATCTTTCTTGAAGTGTCGGATTCTGATTTCTGTGTAGTCCGTCTGAATGGTATCACCAAGCACGACATTTCTCTTGATGAATTCTGTACTGTTGCATCCCATACAACGATTTGGTTTCGGCCCTTTTCTGATAAGCGAGAAGTGATAATCCTCCTTCTCCGTGTCCTTTGAAGGAATGGTGTTCATCTCTGACGGAAGTTTGTCTGGGTCACTTGAAGATGCTGCTGGCCAACTCTCCAGAACTGTCTTACCGCATTTCGTGCAATGGCAGTAGCCAAAACCTGTTCCCTCATTGTAATAGAGTATCTGCCCGTTGCCGCTTTCACGGCTGCTGCGGGAGTCAAACAGGTGGGGTTCTATGCGGTCTTGCTTCCACTCATCAGCACCAATCAACTGAGCACTGACACGGGTATAGACATTCTGGTCAAGAATACGGCTTGCCGACTCATTCATGTCTGGGATAAACTCTGCTGGTTGCAACAGGTCAAGTTCCGTGCTGGCACTGACTTTCCATTTTTCAAGATTCTCCAGTTCATCCTTCGTGTCGATGACGACCTGTTCCCTGTTAAAATAGAGCTTCTTGAATGTCACTTCCGGTTTGAAGAAGTTTGTATAGCGGATGCCACGCACGATACGTACTGTACCGTCTCGTGCAATAGGATTACCCGGAGCATATTGAGACAAGGCTGTCCGCAACGGATATGACGGATTGGAAACCGTCAGAAGTGAATAATTGTTCTGTGACGAAGAGTTGATGTCAAACTCTATCACATTGACCGGCATGTTCGCATTCGGCGTAAATCTGTGCGTAGCCCAGTAGGAAAGCAGACGAGCTGCCAAAGGCTCAATGAACTTCATCTCAAAGAATGCCTGTTGCTTTGCACTTTTGGCATTCCTGTAAGGTTCTGCATAGTCCTGAATACGCAATTCCAATTCTGCGTAACAGTTCTCATTCATTTCACGAGCCTTAGCCACCACATACTGAGGTGTACGGCTACTGAATATTGTGCCGTTCAGCAGTATTCTCAGCTTTCTCCTTAACTTGTCGTCAAGGGCTTCACTGCACTTATTATTGAAGGTCTCGTATGGTGTGCCCGTTTCATCGCCGAGTCCGTCGAGTGGGCTTACCGGCGCGTGGTCTGCTTTGCGCTTGATCTTGAAATGGTTGCTGTTGCCATCTGCTACAATCTCGTAGTTTGTATAATAACTGATGACCTGCTCATTGACGCTGCCGCCAGCCATGCCAAACACACCGAACTCCCTAATCAGGAATGAGTTGATATGCCTTTGTATGACTTGTGCGCTGTTCAAGTCAACCGTTGGCGTACTGGTTGTACGAAGAATGACATTATCCATCGGGTTAAGCAGCGTTCTGATGCCAACAGCATCTGAACCGCAAAGGGTAACACAGGCACTTCGCACCTGTCCGCGTCGGCCACTGCGTCCGGCTCTCTGTTTGTAATTTGAGGGCATGGGCGGTACTGAGGTCATCATTACCAATTCAAGGTCGCCAAGGTCAACACCCATTTCCATAGTGGTGGAACATGCCAGGATATTGATGCAGTGGTCTTTGAAATCTTCCTGCACCTGACGGCTCACCATCTTGTCAACCTGTGCCGTGTGTTCAGCTTGTACAAACAGGTCGGGGAACTGATAGATCTGTAGCAAACGGTCGGCGAAGGTACCATTCTCTCCCCAAAGACCATTGTTCCACAGCACCTTGCGATTCTCCTTTGCCCATGTCTCGATGGTTTCATCATCTGGATTGGGTGCTGCGCTAAAGTTATGATATGGGAAGGCGGGCCATTTTTCATGCAGTGCCTCTTTCAATGGCATTGGCTCACCTCCAATGATATATGGAGAATAACCGTGGAAGGTTATATCTACAGGACGCAGCCACTCTACATGGTGGGTATCACTTCCTGAGTTTGCATCACATAAGTAAACATCATCATATAGCTTGAAGCCAAGTTTGGCAAGGTTCAAACGATAGGGAGTAAAATGAACGTCATTGATAATCTCGTCCTTGTCCTTCACTTGCTTGCGGACTTCCGGGTCATAGTGCAAACCATGTTCAAGCAGCTCGTACTTCAGGGTCAACTCGTTCCACATGCAGTCTATCACATCCTGTATCTCGTTTTTATAGCTTGTGATAGCATTGGCAACGGTGATATGCTTGTCTTCGGCAATAAGTTTGGCAAGCAGTCGGATAATACGGTTCCTGTTGGCTGACTTCTCCCTGACAACAGGCTTGTGGACAGGACGGCGCATTTCCTTCTTGGTGGCGAATCTTACGCACTTGAAGATGTCCGTCTCGTCATTCTCATTCATCGTGAGGAACACGCATTCACTCTGACGTGCCGTATAGTCGAGGAACATCTGCATCAAGTTGTGCCAGTCTTTCTTTGAAATCTGGTTCTCGGTCGAGAGTCTGCTGTTGAACACCTCTACAGCATCAGGAAGCTTTGAGGTCAATGCCGGTTGCAAATCCTCATAATGGGAAGTGAACAGGCCCATTGTTTCAGGGCTTGCTCCCGTCAGAGGACGGTGTGAAAGATAATCCACCATAATAGCAAGGATGTAGGTTCTCTTTACTTCCTGCTTGATGTTACCATCATCATCCAGTTCGGGACTCAGTTCCGAGCGTTCTGCAAACTGCTGACAGAAGGTGTCGGCAAGCCTGTCGTTCAGCAACACATCAAGAATATCCTGCCACGACAAGAAACTATTGGGTTTCAGCTCTGCAAGAATCTGGTTGATGGCCTCCTGGTCATCACCTTCCAATATCTCCAGCTTGTCATCTGCCGCACGACGCTCTGCTCTTGAAGTGGCGGTATTGAATACTCCTTCGTAGTGTTTCTTTGCCTCTTCCAGCGTCATGTTACCAGCTGTTGCCATACGGCACAACTCATGGAAGATTGTACCATATACCCAAAGGCGTTCCTCTTCCAAGTTCTGCTTGATGGTGGAACGTGCAGCCATCTGTCGGCTGTCAACGAAGCTGATATATTGTTGTCCTTTGTGCAGCGATATTTTGTTCTCATCCTTGGGCTTAGCCTCCGTCATCAGGTCAAGCGTTGACGGAGCAATGAGCCTTGACACAAAGTCGGGAGCCACCCTGAACTTCTGTAGCTTCTTGGCATCCTCCTCGTCGTTTTGTATCTGGTCGGGATTATCTTCATCCTGCTTCGACTGTTTGGTGAGTTTCGTGCCGCAATACGGACATTGACATTGCGTATTGGCGATGACGTGCCAACCTGACGTTGCAGGATTGGCAGCGGTCACGTTCTGCATCCTGTTACCTTTGATGATATAGGGAGCATTGTTGTCAAATTCAGTATCAGTCCTGTTCGATGTACCGAATATATAATAGGTTTTACCCGTGTCTTCCGTCTCGTCAAGGTCGAACATGTCGCTGTCGTCCATCGTTATGGGCTGATAGCCTATGCCATCATCCAGTTTCAACTCTTCTGCAATGGCCACATACTCACCGCAATGCTTGCATCGGCTCATTTCGAGCAGGGGCGCAGCGTCTGGAGTGTCGTCAGGCATGTTCTCTGTATATATCTTGAAACTGCCGTCTTCCTTGTAGTGAGGGTCTGATATGTCAACAAACAAGCCGTGGTTAGGCACACGATAAAAGTAGTGTACCTTCACGCGGAGGTCTTCCAATCCTTCCTCTTCTGCCGTCTGACACATCTTGTCCAGCCTGTCGAGCTTTTCTTCTATGGTGTCGCATTCGGGAATCAGTTCGTCTAAACGCAGGTAGCCGTCCTTGTTTTCATTCATCAGGCGCAGCCAGTATTCTTTGTCTTTCTCAGGAATGGCATCCAAGCCTTTCCGCTTTCCGTCCACGTAGCGCACCTGATTCATTTGCAGACCCGTAATGTCTGCTATGAATGCTTGCAGTTCTTCCTTCGCCTTATCGTCACCGCTCTTGCCGATGGTGGCCGATGATGTAGCGAAACGCACGTCATCGGTCGTTACGCCGTAGGCCATCAGTACACGCCTGATAAGCATGGCTATCTCTGCCGCTCCGGCACCAGTATAGGTGTGTGTCTCATCAAGAGCTATCCAGCGCAACGTTTTCTTATCTTCCTTGATAAGGTTCCTGTCCTTTTCTCTTAACAGAATATACTCCAGCATAGTTGGGTTGGTCAGCAGGATATTGGCAGGATGCTGGCGAAGTTCCTCTCTGGTGGCGATGACATGAGGATATTTCTCCTCAATCACGTTGCCATGCTCATCACGGGTGATACCTTTGATGGCATCAACCTTGCGCAGCACCTTCTTATAGTCGGAAGCCTCTGGTGCAGGGATTTTCTGGGGCATGTCGCCATTATATACGGCAAACTTCAGTTCCGTACCAGCCAATAGTTTCTCCATACGGGCTTTCTGGTCTTCCATCAGGGCATTGAGGGGATAGAGGAAGATAGCTTGCACCTCTTCTGCTACATAGTTGTCAATCAAGTCCTGCACAAGCGGAAGCATGAAACACTCCGTCTTACCTGAACCTGTACCTGTTGTCACCACGATACTCATGTTCTTGCCGTCAGGTGTCTTGTCCTTCAACAGCGTCTTCCAGCATTGATACTGATGCTCGTAGGGAAGATAGGTCTCTCCTGGTGGCAGAGTCTTCTTCCACAATGTTCCGAGCATTTCTTCAGCTTCAGCAGCATGTTCTGGATAAACCGTCTCGTAGTTGTTCATGCACTGTACCAAAGGCATCGCATCCTTGGGAGCGAACACCTCTGGAATAAGTTTTGTCAACTGACTGATGTAACCCTTTTGGCTTTCGTTACGTGCTTCGCCACACCACATGGCCGACAGCGTTTTCTCCACTGCCGTCTTGTTCTTACGGTATAGCTCTGCAAATCTAAACTTCTGCTTCATATATCATGGTTCTGTTTATTCTGTTATTACTACGACCTTGCTCATTTCGATGAACTTGTATCTGCATTCATCGTAGAGCTTCAGGAAGTCTTTTATTTCCATATTGCCCAGTGCATCGCCATCATCCTTGATGAGTTTGAGGGCTTTGTCTGCTATATCATCTACCTTTGGCCACACGTCAAATGTCCAATAGCGTCTGAGGAAGTCCTTCAAGTGTAACTCTTCTCGCTCATCGGTTCTCTTAGGTGTCTTAAAGAAGAATGCCGACACTTTGTCTTTGAGCATATTGCACTCTTCTTCTGTTGTGGCGAACGTCTCTATTTCGCTCTTCCACAGCTCCCGTGGCAGCAACATCCAGTCAAAATGGAACTGCATGGCAAACCTGTAGAGATTGTTGATGTCTATATCATTGAACTGATAGTCACGTTTCCGCAAGAGCGGAAGGAAGATGTCCTTTATCTGTGTTCTGCCTGATATGATCTTAATGAGTGGACTGAACAGGAAGAAATAAGTCTTGTGTTCGGCAACCGTCTCAAAGCAATACAGCGGATCGACGGCAACGACATTCTTCTTTCCACCCCAGCCACTCTTTTTCTTGATGACCGGCATGGCATAGTCTCGTGGCGAGTCGTTGTCTTTCAGGCTTTGGAACACGATGCCTTCTGCCGTCAGCTCATTCGGACTTTCAACGGGGGTAGGATCATGCTGATAGTCCCAGGCGTACAGGTCTGTCATGTTGTCCTGCGGCCTGGTCATATATATCTTCAGATAGTCGAGAGGAATGTTGGCAGCAGTAAGTTCCTTCGCGCTATATTCTTCTGTATAGGTCTCAGCTTTCAGGTTCGTCTGGTTGAAGGTAGGGAAATGATAATACACCGTACTTCTGTTTCGTACCTGGTATTCCCTTACGCCGTTTTCCGAGAAGTCACGCACCGAGAATTGTTCACAGTCTATCAATGGGATGTGAATGTCTTCATCCTTCTGATAGTAACTGATGACGTGGCTATCCTCATCGTTTGTTTTCTTTTGTGAAAGCTCACGAACGATGACGGGACGATACACATCCACCATAATCCGCGCTTCGTCTGTTCCAATCTTCAGCTGTTTGGTGTCTTCCATCTCTTCACCTTGCAGCAGCTTATTGATGTCATCTTGTATTTCTTCCACATCATTGAGTGCCGTACAGATGCGCTGGTGCTCAAAGTCTCGCCAGATGGGAGGTTGCTCCACATTGTCCGGGGCAAAGGGCACGTAATAGACTTGTGTCTTGAACACTATGCCCTTGACGGTGACACGCAGACGGATGGCTCCCTGCTGTGGTTCTTCTTTGCTCCAATCCACATAGCGGTTGTCCTTCAGCCACTCTAAGTCATAGTCCGTTACGGGTACATAGTCTTTGGTCACACCCGACGGATAATGTCGCACCTCCAGACCGTTCCTTCCAAACAGGACTGGCATCTGCGGGTCTTCCTGATATTCGTATTCATCGTACTCGGCATCGATGTACTGATAGAGCACGTATAGGTTTTCCCTGTATTTGATGGTCTTCAGATATTTCTTCGTAACGACCTGAAAGAGGCCGTTACGGTTGAAGAACGGGGGCATCACTTCCTTGCCGTTGCTGTCGGCAATGATGACCTTATCATTGATGGGACACCAGCAGTAATCCTCACTCAGCTGTTCTCCGTTGCGGAAGTGGGCATACACCACAGGCAGGTCTCGGTATGGCTCTGTCAGATGATAGGCCGAAGAGAAGATGAGGAACGTGGGGCGTTGTGAGTTCCGTCGGTCTGAAAACATCGTGGGTTTCTTGGGAAGCGAATAGACCTGCATGTAGTCTTTCACCTCCAGAGTCTGTACGACACGGCATTCCTCATCGTACCGCATCACCATCTCCACTTTGTCAAATCTGCCAACAGGGACATTGGTATAGGTATTCTCGTCTTCTTTGTTTACCGAAAGGAAGCCGGTATTTTCACTGCCCGTATTGTCATATTTGAAAAGCGGTTCTTCCTGTTTCCCCTCTTTCTGAATACAGTGGTTCCCGTTCTTGAAACGCAGATAGAAGCGTATGCGTCCAATGATCTCTGGGTTGTCAATGCCCCATTCGGGCTGGCGCAGTCGGTCGTAGCCTATATATTGCTTCCTGCCGCCGCCAATCACTTCCGGCTTCAACTTCACTCGCAAGTGACGAACCATCTGGCTGCGACTGGCAGAATAACTGATCATCCACTCGAAGTCGAACTTGTTCTTCTTTGCTATTCTGTCAGCTTCCTCTATTCGGTGTATCAGCTGGGGGATATAGGTGTCTTCATTCCTGGTATCAGAAGTAGCGAAGGGCAGGTTCCGACGGCCTCGCTCGTCTTTCTCCAGAATACACTTCAGGTATTCATACAGACTGTGCTTTCGTGCTATCGACTCCTGGAAGGCAACAGCTCTGTTCCTGTCCTTCAGGTCATCGAGGTCGATGTCCTCGCCATGGAATATCTTACAGAGTTGTGTAAGTAGCTTGTCGTTGTCATCACGTTTCAGTTCTGCCTGTACAGCCAGACCACCCAATACCTGCAGCGACTCCAACCAACGGAAGGATGTCTTGTCGGGGTTCTTTGAGGCATTATAGACAAAGGTGTTCTTGTCTATTCCTGCCAAGTCATAGAGTCTTTCCAACTCCTTAGAAGAGAGCGCAAGAATCTTGTTCTCGTCCTGGGTGTCAGCTCCCTTATAGAAGCGTTTATACCACTCAGCGAGATACATCACTACAATAACGGCAAATTCCCCCGTCAGCAGGTGGTCATGTTTTCCTGCATGGGAGGAGATGCTGTTGTTGATGGACGATTCAAGGACATAGAACTCTTCGAGCGATAGCCGGAGTTCCCATACGTAGGGCCTGCCGTGCAGGATTCCCTGACGCATCTGCTCTGTCCTTATCGTCAAGCATTGCAGTAGTTGTATGTCTTCTTGCGTCTGCTGCATATCAGTCGTTGTATTTTATTCCTTTGTAATGTTCTTTCAGTTCTTTCAGCGTCATACACTCACCTTGTCCCGGCACTCTGTGTATCATGGAGTGGCAGTTGGAACACAATGGGATGAGATCATGGGCTGGGTCAACCATGTGTACTCCCTCAAAGGTGTGGTGAGGGTTCACATGGTGTATCTCGATATAATCTTCTCCAATGTCGCCGTAGGCTTTTCCGAAGTCAAATCCGCAACAGATGCAGTGGATGCGACCGCCCCACAGGTGCTTGTAGTATTCGATGCACTTACGACGCAACTCCGGGTTGCGCTCTTTCTTGGTCAGGTTGTACTGATGCTCCAGTCCTTCCGCATCTGGCGCATAATCGGCATCGTTATGAGCAACTGGTGGTTCGGGGTTGTCGGCAGCCTTGGTGGAAAAATCCTCCTCTCCTGGCACAAGAACAGGAGCGGTTTCCTTTTGCAGTGATTTTACAAACAACCTATACCACTTCAACACCTCGGTATAACGCGGCTCTTCACGCCTGTCGATGTTCTTCAGCACAGGATGGGCTTTGATCTTCTTACGCAGTGTTTCTATCTCATTTTCATCCTGAAGGTCGTAGATACTTGCGTAGCCCGTACCAAAGTGTTCGTTGAGCGTGAAGGGCAGCACATCTTCTGCTGTATCGACGAACACGTTTACTTCAGACACGTCGCCCTCGAACTTCTCCATCAGATACTTGTGGAAAAGCTTGCTCAGTTGCGCCGTTGTATAACTTCTTTGTTGCATCATTGCAGTTCTCTGTTATTTCTCGTACTCATTTCTTGAATAGACGAACTATCACTAACATGTGGCCGTTTACGCTCGATCAGCATGTAAGTACACATCTTTATCTTTTGAGGAGTGATGTGTAAATTCGTTTCGGCTTTTTATTCAATCATTTTATTTATGTACTCCTTTTGTTTATCAGATAAATTGAATATGGAGTATAGTTCATCGTCTGTCATGGGCTTAGAAAAATCTACAACTGGCACATAATTATAAGTATCCTTTGTCATATTCTTATTCTTCCTTGTACCTACCATAAATCTAAAGAACTTAGTTTTTATGTAGGCTTCAACATTTTTTATTTCATTTTGTTTAAAGGGGCCGATAACTAAAAAAGTTTCGGTACATATAGTATTAGGCTCTCCCAATTCAGGCTTCCCTATAATTCTTGCTGGTATAGGATTTCCTATTTGACCTGCAGCCCCGTCTGCTTTTGACATAAATATTTTCCATGCTTTAGTAAGTTCAAAATTCTTAGACAACTTAAAATCTTTTCTAAGAGTTCTAACTTGTCTTTCGTTGTTGAATCTTCCTAAAATCTTGTAAGATCCGAACATTTCACCAACAAAATCATCATCTTCTAATTTCCCTATTTTAAAATAATTACGAGATTGAACAAATTTGCTAAACGGTTCAAAATCTTTATTCTTAATGACAACGTCGACGATAGACTTCGCAATTTCATCACGTATAAAAATATCGCTTTCCCCTTCACTTAAATAACGTACAGATTCTTGGGTGTCAAGTTTATTGTGAGTAAATACGTGGCAGGGATCATCATTATTAATATCCCACATAAAATAACAAATGCCACCTTCAATAGCAACATTGGGAAAACAATCTTGCGATTCCATATAATCATGCAATACAGATATGCATTTATCATCAATCATTGTTGTACGAAATTTATCAAGACCTTTACCTCCACTAAACCACCGAGAAGGCATGATCATTGATATATAAGAAGGCTTTATTTCTTTTGCATTATCAACAAATATGGGGTATATTGGTTTTGAACTACCTCCATTTCCTCCATCCATAATTTGATATGGGGGATTACCTACTATTGCCTTGAATTTCATATTATTAATGTCTTCATTTTCATTTTTGGGAATAGAATTATAAACATGCCAGAAGTCAACACCTTGAGTCACGTCTTTTTGAAAAACCTCGGGCTTGACACGGAGCATTGTGATCATGTCACAATCGAGCTTCTTTTTGCCATTAAGGTATAATGTATTGCCTTGCTTGGTCATGCCTTCGGCATCGCGCTTCAACACACCAGCACTCACAAGGTCGTTTACCTCCAATTCCTTGCTGTAGCACTTCACATTCATGCGAATGTCCTTACGGAATCCAGCCAATGTACGTTTAGTAATACTAACGGCCATCTTTGTACGGCAAATGACAAAGATGTTGTCCTGAAGCACATCCTTCCAAATCTCCAAGTCGTTACCTGCTTGGCGATAGTAACCTTCTGAGTCTGTACTCTTTCCGCGTTCTCCAGTTAAGTCACTTTCACGGAAGGCTTTTTCTTTCGATGTCTTGAAAATAGAATATGCCATGTAGAGCGGATAAAGCCCCGTCTTGGAGTTGATTTCAAGGATGCGGGCGTTGTAGTCACCAAAAATGTCCTGCGTGACTTTGCCTCTGTCAACTGGCCTTGGCATCTTGATGTTTTCTCCGTACTGATTCTCAATAGTATTCTCAGCATCGAACTCTTCATTGAAGAAACACCAGCCACCCAGACAGTCACTCAATTGCATATTGACTACTCGCCAAGGAGTCAGCACTGTCTCCTTATCAGGATTGTGGAAATACGAGAATATCGTGGCAATCTTAGCGATACGGTCTTCTGTATTCAGGTTGTCAGCCTCCTTCACCATCTGACGGATTCGTTTGGCAGCACCTGTGAAGATGCTGCGGTCGAAGCAGTCCTTCAGGATATTGAAAGTCTCTTTGGTGAAGCCTTTTGGCATGAACTCATCCCATGATGCCTGGTCAACAATTTCCTCACTGGCAAAGTTGTCAATAGTAATCTCCTCGCCATCGTCATCATTGATTTCGGCTCCATATACCAACAGCGGAATACGGATGGCCACGCCACGGAGTACCGACATACGGGCACGTTTCTCTTTGTTCTCTTGGTCACGCTTCTTCTTGGCTTCGTCTGTATTCTTTTCAGGGTCAGTCCATTCTTTCCAAAGCACAGGCTTGGAGAAATCTGTCCATTCGCCCTCAATGAAGCGGCTGTTGGACACAAAGAGATAAGGGAACATCTGGCTTGGCGCACACATCTTGTCATCCCAACCATCGGTATCGGTCATCGGACAACCGTTGTCATCACTCTCGGCCGACATAACTGGCTGGGCAGGAATGACATTCTGAGAGGTGAGGTAATAGATGTACTTAACCATCTCTGCATTCTGAGTGTCGCCAAGACCGTTCTTGTTGATATTGATCTTCTCTGGTTTCCAGCCAGCAGGCATAGAGCCAAGCAGGTCGTGAACATCGCCAAGAGCCTTTTCTTGTTCAGGCGTGAGGTTCAGCAACTGGTCTGGATTATAGATGGAGTTGTCGGCATAACCGCTACGCACGGCACGTTCGATATAGACATTCGACAGTTTCTCGAATATCTGGTTGGCAGAGAAATGTTTGCCCATTTCGCCCTCGTCCATAGAGAGTACAGGGCAGAGTTTGATGAAGGCCTGGAGGTGTTCCTCCTCCTCCTTCTGCTTACGCTTCATCTGCTTCTTTCCGGCACCCTGTGCATCGACTGCCATCTTAGCCGTTTCAGCAACAGCGGTAAGCGCACGGTCAGGAGCAAAGTCGAACACATAGCAGTCTGACTTCTGACGGCCACCGAGCACGGCATGAGTCTGCACACGGAAGATGGTCTGCATATAGTTGGCTGCAGGGGTGTTCTCAGAACCCTTCATGCAGAGCACAGCCGTCCACTCTGGAACCGAAACACCCGTTGTCAGCTTACCGCATGACAGGGTGATGGTGTATTCATACTTCTTGATGGCCTCCTGCACCTCTTTCAGAGCACTTCCATCCTTATCCTCAATGTTGCCGTCGCCAGCCACATTGACGATGTGGAACATATCGTTCTCTTCGCCGAAAACTTCATGTTCCTTCAGCAGTTCATAGAGTGCGGCAGCCTCCTTTACACCCGGCAGCAGCCAGAAGGTGTGACGAAAATGCTCACGGAACTCATCGGTTGAGAAGGGGTATTGGCTCGTCTCTGATTCCTCTACCAATTTGTCGAGGAACCGACGAACGGCACCCTCATGAATGAACTTGTCAACCTTGATTTCAGCCTGTTGAGCCTGAAGCTCTGCACGTCTCAGAGGACTTTTCTCGTTATCAATCAGCTTTTGGTAAGCTTTCTTATCTTCTTCCGTCCACACTCGGAAGAACTCATGGAACTTGAATACCTCGTTGTTCTCGATGGCTTCATCACGTACCATCTTAGGAAGCGTGAATGTGAGAATCTGCATACGTGGCAATTCTGCATAAGGGTTGGGGTCACCAAAATGTTTGTCGTCCCATTCCTGCTTGGCACGTTGCTCCATCACATAGTCCCAAGTGTAGATTTCGCCTTCGTCGTACTTATCCAAAAGATTAAAAGGAGTACCTGAGAGTGAGAGAATTCGGGTGTTCTCCTTCTTCAGCTTCTCCATCACACGAATACCGGCAGCAGCCTCGATACCCTCGTGTGCTTCATCCACCATCACGAAGTCCCAATCATACTGCATGATAGCCTTCTTCAAGGGATCGAAGTTGCGCTCCTTTCCTCCCACATATTGAGAGAGACGTAGATATTGCATAGACACAAAGAACACAAGTTTCTTCTTTCCTGCATCTACATCTTTAGTTAAAGAGTAGAAATTACCACCCTCCGAATCGTTGTCACTCATTCGAGTGGCATAATGGTACTCTGGCATTTTGCCGAAGATTTTCCTGAAATCATCGTGCCAACCCTTATCCACTACAGGACGGTGGGTAATAATGAGTGTTGACTTGTAACCCATCTGTTTTGCAACCTCCAGACCGCTCAGTGTCTTACCGAAGCGCATCTTGGCATTCCAAAGGAACGCCTTGCCATTCTGTTTGCGGAAATGACTGACGGTATCGGAAATGGCCTTGTCCTGCTCTGGGCGGAACTTAATGGCTCCATAACCGGCACCCTGTCCGTTCTTGATTTTCCGTATAGCTTCCTGGATTTCGGCCAAGAAACAGTGGAACCAAATGTCAGCATCCTCTCCCTTATATCTGTTGAGAGCTGTAGAAGGGATGCCCATTGCTATCAAAGTGCGATACACATCATCTGCCTTGTAGCATTTGGTACTCTGATTGTAGGTGGTACACTCGACATGCTCGATGTGGTAAGTGACACCCTGCATGTAGGAACGTTTGTCAAGAACGTCACGGACGGCCTTGGCGAGCACTTGTTTGTTAGGATTGTCGGCAACATCGTTGTCAACAAACACTTCACCGACCTTCAGAAGGTTGGCGTGCTTTCTGTCGTTGATGGAGAGAACGTACAGAAGCCTCGATTGGGTGATAGTATATTTAATGCTCATATAGTGTGGATATTTATTGTCTGTGGTTATGCGTCTTCTTCATCCTCAGTACGATTATGACCGTAGAGCAACGATTGGAACGTCAATTTCTGCCAGGGGCTTGACTTAGGGTCTTCGCCTGGCTTTAACTGATAACCTTCCTTGGGCTTGGCTTTGCTCCAGTCACGTATGAGGCATTGAACGCCGATATGTCCTGTCGTCGTTCCTTCCTTACATGCCTTGCATTCGCGTTTGATTTTCTCGCCCCAGAGGTTTTCTTCGTATTGCTTGTCGCAGCTGTCGGGCACCACCATCTTGATGCCGTCCATCTGCCAGAGGTTCCATGAGATAATGCGGGCAATGCCAACGATGGAGGATTTCTTTAATTCTTCATCGGGGAACTTCGCCTTATAATACTCAATGAAAGTGTATAGTAATGCTTCACGAGCCAACAAAAGGTTGTCGCCTTGCCACTCGTAACCGTAAGTATGCATATAAGCCTTGCGAGCCCAATCCAGCCATTCGCCTGGTTCTGTAGTGTTCTCGCCGACAATGCGCAACTTGCGGTCAAGAAGACCGATTCGGTTAGCGAGAGGTATGGATTCACCAGTGGTCGTATCATAACGGCTTACCAGATATGGGGCTTCGCCGCATGTTATCTCCAAGCGGTTTTCCGTGACGTACTTCTTCCAAGTCTTTTGCTTGTCACCTTCAGGGAACTCGATCTTTCCTTCAATAGGAACCCAAGAATGAGTACCATCCTCGTTGACAATTTCGTGGTTGAACACATCCTTGCGTCCGAACCATGCTTCATCAATCAGGTTGTTCTGCGCATTGCAGACCCAAGAGGGCGTGAATACCTCTGCTTTATCTTTGGTGCGGTCGATCTGAAGTTGTTTGTCTTTGAGAACACGAGGCATGATGACACGTCCGTTCTGGCCGATAATCTTGTCCGGCATAATCTGGTCATCATAGCGATAGCCGACCTTCGCATCACCTTCACGTTGGGCTTCGTAGTCGTTGGTAGCCCAGAAGATGTTGACAAACTTCGACTGGTCGTTAGATTCTGCCCTTGCTTTGGCAGACATGGTGTGGTCAATCAGCAATTTGTTGAGCACATCAGGCTCATAATCCCAGATGTCCTGCTCTGAGATGTCCACATCGCTGATGTGTTCAAATATGCGATATTGCTCTTTATCCAATGCCATTCTTTCTAAGTTACTGGTGCAAAGCTAAGATTGCATGGTGCAGTCTATCTTCACAATCCATAGATTTTTATAATTTCTTTATATTTTTCTTTAATTTGAGCGCGAAACCACTCTGGAGATAGCACTTCGACTTGCTGTCCAAACGAGAAGATGTTCTGCTCCAATTCTCGGTTTATACGAACATCAATGGAGAGGGTTCCTTCCTCCGCATCAACTATCTGCTGACTATGATGAATCGGTTTTGATACAACGTATGGGAAACGTTCTTTAGCGAACCTCAGAACCACATGCTCAATGTCTGGGTGTTTGCGGTCGTGTGTTACACCTACTATGTCATTGAAGTAATTCTCATAGTCAATCTGGTCATTCTCTACAAACGGAACTTTAGCTAAAGAGAACTTCACTATACGGTCGAGAGCCTTGTTTACTGGACTCATGCCGTATGAACCATGGTCTTCGAGTCCGAAAAGGAACCAACGAGTATTGTACTGCTTCATGTAATGAGGATGAATGACCATTGTCTGTTCCTCACCCTTGTATGGGCGGTAAGTCATCAATAACGGTTGGTGATTGATGATGGCATCAATAAGGTCGGAAAGGAACTCAATACCTTTAAGCTGCTCATTCTGCTCGAAAGATACAATCTTTTCTCGTTTTGCCTTGATGCCGAAACGAAGTTCCAAACTGGAAATCACCTCTTCAAGCCATGCATTCTTTGGACTACGGTAGCGTCCGAGCATGTCAATGGTTGACAAAAGATTCTTCACTTCCTCTACTGTAAGTTCATTGCTGAAGATGGAGAAATGAGGATCTTCATAGGTGTAGTAGCATCTTCTGCCTTCAATAGGACGCGCCACGATTGGAGCATTATAAGAAACTCTATCACGCATGTAAGTTATATCGGCACGTATTTGACGAAGACTAACCGTTTTGCCATACATGTCGAGCAACGCCTCATTGACTTTGTCAACGAGGTCTTCAATCTCATAGCGTCGATGACGGTCACTGAAACAGCGGTCAAGTATCTGGTATCGTAAAAGCGCGTTCTTATTGATTGGCATAATCGATGATGATTAGAATGTTAATCTTGATTTTTTAGAATCGTAGAATCATCCATACGAACAAGATCGCCAATATCGCATTTCAATGCCTTAGCAATCTCAATTAAGCTCTCCAAGGTGGGCTGGGAGGTATTTGTCACCCATCTGGAAATAGTGGCAGTGTCCTTGTTAAGCATTTCGCTTAGGTCTTTGTTTGATACCATGCGCTCTGCCATTACTACCTTAATTCGATTCAACGGTTTGGTGTCCATATACGTAAATTTATATTGTTCTTGGTTGCAAAAATACGATTATTTCTTGAAAAAACCACTGATTCCTGCACGAATTTCTCATTTTTCATGCAAAATAATTGATTTTGGGGTCAATTTTTTATATTTCTTTGTATATTTGCACATTGAAACTGACATTTTTTGATGGACGCGAAAGAAAAGATGATGACAATCTCATTTTCTTCATACAATGAAGATAGGCTGCACAATAGGTATCTACTTTTGCAGCTGAGAACTTGATTATTCACTCATAAAAGAAAAACAGTATGGCAACATTAAGAACCTATAGATGCAATTGTGGCTATGCAGTGCAAACAGAACCCACAGGTCATTATGGACTATTCTCTGGAGAGTATTACAATTTCCGTTGTTCCAAGTGTAAGGAAGTGATTACGATCTCTGCCGATGACCTTGCGAGTCAGAGATATTTTCCCACTTGCCCTAAATGTGGAGCGCAGAACGAGGATATTCATAACTGGAATCCAATCGAGGGTCATTGCCCCAAGTGTGGCAAGAAAATGAAAGAGATTCCTGGAATGATAATGATGGTTGATTAAAATTTTACGAATATGAAAAGAACTGTGTTTTTCCTTTTGTTGATTGCATCAATAAGTGTCAATGCACAAACTGCAAAGACAACGACAAACGTAAAGGCCAACAAGCATGAGCAAAGAGTCGATTCCCTGTTATCCAAAATCGACACGCTGCTAATGATTAACAATCAGTTGTTGGACCACTTAGACATAAACTCTTCCCTGAAAGGACGCTATAAACTGTATCAGACTGAGAACATATACACATTCCTTCAGTTGGACACAAAGACAGGTATGATAGAACAGGTTCAGTGGTCGTTGGATTCTGACAATGAAGGAAGTGTAACCATTAACTCAGATGATTTGACCTATGGATTTGGCTATGGTTCCGGGTCTTTTGAGTTATACCCAACCAAAAACATGTATCAGTTCATCCTCATTGACAAAACCAGTGGCAAGAAATGGCATGTGCAATGGGGAATGGAAAGTAGTAAACGTTGGATAAGAAGAATATACTAATCAATGAAAACCTATCTTGAAATAAAGGTTCCTATATACCACAGTGCTCCTTGGTTTTATGAACTCAGGAAGGCATTGAAAGATATGCCTGTGCTATGGCAAAAAGGTTATTACCATATAACCATAGCCTTCATTGATGAAACACAGCACCTTCCTGATGTAGAAACCATCATGCATAAGTATCTGGATCATGCCCATCCTGTCAATATCACCTTTGACAAGTTGGACGTTTTTACTGCTGGCAATGGTATGCAGATTGTCCATCTTGGAACAAACAACATTCCAGAAGATTTCAAAACTTTGGTTGAAGACATCAGACGTGACATTAGTTGCACACACTCCAGCATACAGTCTGATTTCAAACTACATGTAACTTTAGGGCGCATTACCGAGCCAAAGGCTGACATTGATGATGTCGGATTCCTTATTGATGAAATAGACTTCAAGCCCTTTTCCCTTACACTCAATGAAGTTGAATATAGGGTATTTAGAGGAAGAAGTATATATAAAACGACTCTAAACTAAGCGAATTATGATTGTACAGTTAGTCTCTTATAAATCGACATTACGAGCCGACAGCAGATTGCAGCACACTGCAGAGATAATAAACTCCTCAAAAGCTGACCTGATTCTGTTCGCTGGTCACACTTTAGCTTCTCATCGTGATGTAGATGAGTTGAACACTCTTCTTGACAATAATAGGACAACAGCAGTTATTGAAGTAAAAAAAGATACGAAAAGTAAATCTTTGCCTGTATATCATTCCTTGTTTTTATTACAAAATGGAGTTACTAAAGACATATATACACATCAACTCTTTACAGATTCTAAGACTATTAAGGCATATCCTGAGTTAGGAGAACATCTTATGCTTGAACTGGAAACAAGGCGTAATTTTTCCACTGCTAATCGCAATGTGTCTGTTATTCAATGTGGAGAAAACAATATCCTTAGAAATATACAATCAGAAGGAAACAGAGCTGTATTCCGTTTCGAGGACGATGCCATTCTGAACAAACGTTTTGCTGATTTCTTGAATAATACAGACATCATACTTAATCCGATGCATTCTCCTATGGGCAACCAGCCTAAAATGCGCAAACGCAGAGAGTTCTTTAGTTCTAATAATAGAGTGTATTTTTCAACTGCTAACTATGTTGATGAAGAAGCCATCTACAACAAGTCAGTTCAGTACGCTTGTATCAATGGTAAAGAGCAAGAGCCTATGGATGTTGAAGTAGGCAAAAGAGACTCTTATATAGTTCGAACATTCGTTATTTAGCTCAAAAAATATTTGCTATGAGTAAGAATAGAACAGAACAGCCCAATATAGCCTCTGGCAAAATTGATGTACTTGAAAAAGACGAAATCTTTGTCTTTGGTAGCAATCTGGCTGGGCTACACAAAGGAGGTGCAGCAAAAGCCGCGCACTTGAAATTCGGAGCTGAATGGGGAGTTGGTGTAGGACTGACAGGACAAGCATACGCTATTCCTACCATGCAGGGAGGTGTTGAGACTATAAAACCATACGTCGATGAGTTTATAGAATTTGCGAAGGCTCACACGGATCTAAAATTTCTGGTAACACGAATAGGTTGCGGTATAGCTGGGTTTAAGGATGAGGAGATTGCACCTTTGTTCAAGAAAGCCATGTCCGTCTATAACATATTTCTCCCAAAAGATTTTTATGACATTATCGTTGCGCCATACTTGGCACATTGCTTCTATTATGGAAAGAATGTGCCAGAAGATTGTGGCGCACACGCTGGACATATGTATGAAGAGTATTGGGTTAGATTCCATTTCGATGAATCAGACTATCTCATGACAGAGACCATTAACTTCATTAAAGAGGGACTGGGCAATTTCTGTGCGGATGATGGTGTACCTGTTTCCATGAAAGCCCTTCTATATAATCGCTTTTGTCATTGGGGATGGTGTGAAACGCCGGACACATTCAGAAGTTGGTACGAAAGTATTGGCTATACAAATGTGACAAAGAAACAGGACACATTACTGAAAAAACCAAAAAACAAATACAATCCTTTGCTAATGGGAGCTGTCCTTGGAGATATTGCCGGCAGCATCTATGAGTTCAATCCACACAAGTCAACAGACATAGATCTTCAGGACAAAAGAATGGACTATACCGACGATACCATCATGACTATTGCTGTTGCTGACTGGATTCTAAACGACAAGAAACACTCAAAGAAGGGACTGGTCACTCGTATGCAAGAATGGGGACGAAAATATCCCAACCCAATGGGAGCCTATGGTGGAATGTTCTCGCAATGGCTGACTTCTAAGAACCCTAAGCCATATAACTCTTGGGGAAATGGAGCTGCCATGAGGGTGGCCGCTGTTGGCTTTGCCTTCTCCACTTTGGAGGAAACATTAGAGGTTGCTAAGAAAAGTGCAGAAGTTACACATAACCATCCTGAAGGTATCAAGGGGGCGCAAGCTACAGCTGCAGCTATCTTTATGGCAAGAACAGGTTGCTCCAAAGAGGATATTCGCCGCTACATAAGTGAAAACTTCGGCTATGACCTAAACAGGACTTGTGATGACATTCGCCTGAATTATAGTTTCGACGGCAGCTGTCAGGGTACTGTGCCGGAATCCATCATTGCTTTCCTTGACAGCAAGGATTACGAGGATGCTTTGCGACTTTGTATCTCACTTGGTGGTGATGCTGATACTATGGGGGCCATAACAGGTGCAATAGCAGGAGCATATTACGGCACAATGCCTTATGCCTTGCATGTATTTGGCATGGCCAAATTACCTGACGACATTAAAGATGTGATTAGCAAATTCGACTATAATCATGGCCGGATGGTATCGTGTTACTGGCGGCCACCAGAATACAATGCCGAAGAACTTATTCGGAAAGTTCAATCAGGTGAAATTTTCATATAAGGTCGCTCAAACTGACCTGTAGGAACATATAAATCTGAAATCGATAAATGAACACAGCAGTACTCATAGGACTAAGCAGACATCGGATAGGTGTGGATGGCTCAGGAGTAACGACTCTTGTTGCTTTCCACGGTTGTCCGCTTAACTGTAAATACTGCCTTAATCCCCAGGCACTTAAACCCGAAGGTGTTTGGAAACGTTTTACTCCAGAAGAACTGTATAAAGCTGTGAGCAAGGACGATCTCTATTTCAGAGCTACAGGAGGCGGAATTACCTTTGGTGGTGGTGAACCTCTATTGTCAGGCATAGAGATTCTACAATTTCATTCTATCTGCTTGCACAAAGGCAAAAAGTGGAAGATCAATATCGAAACTTCACTGAATATGCCACAATTATATGTAGAGATGCTGAAAGATGTAGTTGACCACTGGATAATTGACATTAAGGATATGAATCCACATATCTACAAGGCATATACAGGGAAGGACAACAAACAAGTCATCAGCAACCTTCAATACCTAATAGACAATAATGCCAAGATTACTGCTCGGGTGCCGCTAATCGCAGGCTTTAATACTGAGCTTGATGTAAAAAATAGCATCTTATCCCTTGAAAGAATGGGCATTATAGATATAGATAGATTTACTTACACCGTCAAGAAACATTAGATATGGAAAAAGGGAAAAAAATATGCGAGGCACTGAAAGCATTACGAAAGCGTATTGCAGATGCCAACGACATTCCATTTGAAATGGAAGAATGTTCGCACAAAGGAAATTGTCCAGGCACATGTCCCAAATGCGAATCTGAACTGCGCTATCTGATGAAAGCTATAGACAAAAGAGAACAGGAAGGAAAACCTGTTGTCTTGGATGGAATTATGAGTGATGAAGAACTGCGTAAGGCATTCTCCATCATCCCAGCAGAACAGGACATGATTGATAACACAGAGGAAATGGAAACAATGGGGTTGCCTGAACGACCTGAGCCAATGACTCTGATGGGAGATCCCGAACCACCCCTTGAAGGAGACCTCATGACATACCCAAACTTTAGTTTTGCCTCTACCATCTCCAGAGTGTTGATGCTGAAGAATCACAGCAATTTTGTCTTTTCCCCAGCAGGACTTTGTTCCATCCTTGAAATCCTTCAACAAGGAATGGATATACATAGTAGCATCTATAAACAAATAGATAAGTTAATATCAGGATTTAATAGTGAAGTGAAGTCGGACGATGATGAAGACTTCAATTTAGCACACGCCATAGGTGTCTGGTATGACAATAACTTAGGAGCAGTAAAAGAGGAATTTCTCGAATACATTCAGGATGTGTACGAGGCTGAAGCTCATAACGCAGACTTTTCACAGACAACCAAAACGAAGTTATGGATTGACAAGTGGGTTGCTGATAAAACGCACCACATGATTGAATCCCTTGACACAGAAATAGACAAGGATTCGCTAATGATTTTGCTGGATGCCATATATATGAAAGCCAAATGGGAAGAACCATTTGATTCCAGCCTGACCGATACCGATATATTCCATAATGCTGATGGCACGGAATCGGAAGTTGACATGATGTATCAAAACATTGAAGATGCAGAATATGCCGAGACAGAAGAGTATCAGGTGATAACCCTGCCATATAAATCATATAAATACAGTATGGTCTTGGTTCTTCCAAAAGAAGGGGTTGATATTAACGACATTATGAGCAATCCAGACTGGTTGGATGAAGTTTCAGATACAAAAGACGTGGAATTGTATATGCCACGTTTCAAGTTTGACAACACCCTGTCTTTTAAGGAAATCCTGACCGTATTGGGTCTGGAAGACTTGTTTGAAAAAGAAGATTCGTTACCTAATATAACCGACTTGCCAGCTCATATCAGTGAAATCAAGCAACAGTGCGTAATAGCCGTTGAAGAAGAAGGTACTGAGGCAGCAGCCGTTACAATGGCTGTTTGCATGGCGGGCTGCCCACCTCCAGATGACATCCCCGAACCGATTACGATGAAGATTGACCGACCGTTCGGTTTCGCTATTAGAGGAGACTACAGCCAACTCTTATTTATGGGTATCGTTAAGGATATGAGTGAGAACCAATCATAGTATCATCTGTGCAAACCACTATATTCTCTACGTTCCAATAGAGTGTCACTCATAGCATAGGACAGAACAATGCCACCGCCAAGCGTTTTTATAGCAGCCTTGGCGGTGGTTCCTGTATCTACCACATTGTCCAATAGATATGGGACTTTATCTTTAGGCAAAGGGGCTACCTGTCGGAAGCCCAGTTCTGAGGAAGTAAGTGGATGGCCTGCTTTCTTGGCTTGATAGTTGGAAGTCCTGCTATTTCCTTTGAGCACATTGGCTACAGGAATGATGCCATCTGTTTGTTCTGATATGGCTTTTGCAAGATAGAGCGTCTGAAGTGCAAAGCCATGATGCCCGGGAATGGGCACGACAACCGCATTCTCAGGCAACATCTTTGCTAACTGACGAGCACAATAGTTGATGGCTTGCAGATCATTCTCCTTCAACTTATGGCAAAGCCAGCTGTTGATGCCGTCATAGTAATGACCATGAGAGATAAACCGTATGCCATCAACCTCAATGTCTATGGTTCTATCTTCCATTACTTTATGTATAATAGTGCCAGTTCTGCGTATCGACGACGTTCAATCGAAGCTACTTTCTTTCCTTTCCAATGACAGAACCGCACATATTCTTCCTTGAAGTCACGTATTCCTGCTTCGATTTTCTTCAGCAGCTTGCTTTTAGGCCACTTTCCTTTACAACCAAGGACTTTGCCTGGTCCTACATTGTAGGCAAGTGCTGCAAGCAAAAGGGAGTCTTTGCCATACTTGCTGAACATTGCACACATGGACTGCAGGTCTCTTCTGAGCAATGCGTCAGCTTCTTTGAGAGACATATTCGATGAATAAGTCTCACCTGGCCTTAGTTTATGACCGTAGCCTACATAAGGATAGTCCTTCTTGCGGTGCATTCCTTCATAATACTTGATGCAGCATACGGCTCGCTCAAAGGGTGGCAAGGCGTAGATGCTGCTTAATGTCTCTAACGAGCTTTCTGAGGGTTCCCGTGCCTGTGCATTTGCGTTCAGGCACATTACTGTCAGAAAAGCCAATACTAATGTTCTTGCTCTCATTTCTTTTCTGTGGCCCATTTCAATGGGACTTTGTTAGCGTACTTTGAATTTGTTTATCTCATCGATCATATTCTTCACATCGAGGTTGACGGAAACGAAGTTCTGGTACAGAATACGTTCCTTGGCATCAACGGAAGGGAAAGAATAAAACTTAGGAATCGGGTAGTTCTCGTAATCGGCTTCTTCCTTCTGGATTTCCTTCATGTCAAAGTCTGTCTTGCAGTAGAACTTTGAGGTTTGGAACTCCGCACTCTCCTGGATATTCATAGAGTCACCGCGTCCTGTCTTGGTCTTGATGAAGTCACGTGCTGACTGACCGCATATCCAACCTGTGGGCATGTCGGAAATCTTCGATGCCGGCACAAGACTGTCCATGTTCTCATTGAGGTTGATGGAAGTCTTGTCACGGTCGATGGTCACACCTTTCTTTAACTGAACAACCTTTCCGAAGATGTCATTTGAGAGCCATTCCAGCGTTTCTTTGGCTCTGGCAGAACCACTGACCACGTTACCAACAGTCGTGATGACCTTCTGCATACCTACTTTGCCGTAGTCACTCTCCAACTGAGGAAGTTCCTGAAAGCCGAGAGCTACGCTTACCTTGTTGCTTCGTGCTGTGCCGATAAGACGGTCTATCTTGTGGAAATACAGGGTCGGCAACTCATCGACGATGATGCTGACAGGGATATTCTTGCCCTGCCCGGTATTGACACGAGTGACAAGACGGTTCAAGATAAGAGCGTTCAAGGCTCCGATGATGCTCTCCATCTCAGGGTCATTGGCTATCAGAAGATAACTGGGATTGGCTGGGTCTGACACCTTCAAGTCAAAGTCATCGCCATCCTTGTGGAATATCCAATAGGATTCCTTGGTGGCAAGACGTGAGGTATAGACACGCAGCGTACCAATCATACCTTCCAACTGCTCCATAGCCTTGTTCTTCATGGCGGTCTGGAACGGCCCAAGCAGAGGGGCAACCTCTGGGTCGGTTTCCAAAACCTCGAAGATGGTCTGGTAGTCAAGATTGAGGAAGGAAAGAATATGTGGCATGTCGCTGTACTTACCAAGCCAGTAATAGCTGTCAGGGCTGACCTCATTGTGGTTTGCATCAAAGACACGTCCAGTCGGCTTCGGGCGATGGGTCTTCGGCTCTTCGGTCATCTCTGCCTCCAAGGGCTTGTTGGTTTTCTTGTCATACGGCACCTTGCGGTAATTGCAGAAGAAGAAAATACAAGCGGCAAGGAAGTTCACGGCTGAAGTCTGGAAGAACTGGTCTGAACCGCCACCACCTTCTTTCTTACCCTTCTGGAGTGATTCAAGCAAGGTCTCTGCCGTCTCACTGGCAGCAGCAAGGTTGGGAATGTACTTCAGCTGGATAGGATTGACACGTCTGCTATATTCCACATCCACGAAGTTGATAATGTTGAACTTGCAACCCTTGGGTACTTTGCCAGCAGCGAGGTTCTTGCGGTAGTGATAGTAGAGCTTGGTGGCCAGTGTCGGAAACTTGTAGTCATACACTACCATAGCAAAGCCCTTGGCACTGTGCTGTCGGATGAAAGGCTCAATGATGGAGAAGGTCTTACCAGAGCCAGGAGTGCCGACCACCCAGGTACCTCGGAAGGGATTGACGATGTTCACCCAGCCTTTGCGGAACTTCGACTTGTAGTAGTAGCGCATGGGGATATTCACGCTATACTTGTTCTCAATCAGTTCCTCACATTGCTGGAAGGACTCGTTCTCGAAGTTGAAGCGGTCTTTGAGCAGCCCTTCCTTCAGAAACTTACTGATGTTGTCGAGGGCAACATGGATGAGTATCGTTCCAAGGATGGAGGCTGCCATATAGAGCCATATATTGAGGGCTATCGTGTAGAAGCGCGTGTTCATACGGGTCTTGAAGAGCCAGATGGAAACGAGCGTCACGAAAAAGCCACCTACCAAGGGATAGAGTACCTGATGACGGGCATCAAACTCGATGTGTTTCTTGTTGCGAGTACCAATACAGGTGACAAAGATACAGAGGATAGTGGTTAGTTTGCTCCATACGAGATTACCATCATGATAGATAAACCACCGCTTCATGCGGTCATGGACATCGCAGACGATGCCTCCCCAGTAGTCAAGCAGCTCTGGGTCTATGGCATACTCGAAAAACTCAACTACGAGAGAGACGTAGATGAGTGTTCGGAATATCTTATAGACGGTCTGAAGTTCTTTGGTTTCTTCCATTTCTGATTATCTCCTTACGATGATTTAATGGTATAATGTGATTATGGGGCGTATTTTGTGCGGCTCTGTCTTTGGCGTTTCCTGCATAGCTCCAGAAGCCAGGGAGAAGAGCCATGCCTTGGCAGACTCCTGTCCGCTGACCTCCGTGGAACTCCAGTACCAACATTCACTTGGCTCTGCCGGAATTGCGTCACCACCGCATTTGCTGATGTAGCTGTTGACGGCATTCCGGGAGGCATAAAGCAACTGGAGCTGGGCGACAGAGGGAATGTAGGCACTCTGACCATACTTCCACATGTCAAAGACGGAAGTGGCAGCAGATGAAACACCAGAGGCATACATGGCGTAGGTATTGCCATTGCCGTCAAAGGCTGCTGGATTGGCAGAGGTATTCTGCTTGACTCCAAGACTGTCGCTGAAAGCTGCCATTGGCACATCCCATAGATAGACAGCATAGCCTGTTCCTTCCGTCTTGCCATCCTGATTGACATGGAAGACAACACCGATGGGTGTCTTGCCCTTACTTTCTATATCGGCATAGCGGACTATTTCGCCGTCGGTACAGAGAATGTCACACGTCTTCATGGCCGTGTCGGGGAACTCAATATGCTCATCACATGAGGTCATTGTCACTGCAATGCCGACTGCGGCTAATGCAGCATGGATAAAATGCAATATCTTCATCTTGATTAGTGTTTGAGGGTTGGAATTTTGAAACCGATGACGATGCCTTCACGGAAGAGGTCTTCACGGTCTGGAACCATCAGGTCACACTTGGCTTGAACGTACAACACCCAACCTTTACGTAGGGCGAAATTATGCTCATAGCCGACATGAAAGCCACCAAGGAACTTGTCGGTGTTACTGCCGACACTGGCTCCGATGCGGACATTGCCATAATGGTTGCGCCCCCGTACAACACAGGGCTTATAGGCAGCACCCACGCCCCAAGTGCGGTAGTTCTTCCAGAAGGAATCCGGGCAGATATGCCCACAGGAGGCACATTCGTCCCATTTGAGGTAGCCATTGACAAAGTATTCCCACGCATTGTGGTACTTGGTCTCATGCTCCCATGACAGGGTGGCATCAAGTCCGTTCTCATAGAGGAGTCCAACGCCCAAGGTGATACGGTCACTGTGTGCCTGGGCAAAAGCAGAAGCGGACAGACATACTGCCGCTATCATTGACAAGAGTTTCTTCTTCATGGCTTATTCCTCCTTCAGCAATACAGAGTTGAACGAATCGGCATAGAGCACGTCCTCATAGTCGATATTGAGGGTGATGGCTCTGCCGCTAATCTGCTTCTCGGACAATTCGATGCTCAGCACCTTGTCATTCGGAAATGTCATCTTCTTCAGGACTATGACATTGCGATAGCCGTATTTGAACGTCTGGCTTTGGTCAAGGACGAATGCCGGAGTGAGTTCTATCATCTGGGCATTGGTGGCCTTCGACTGTTTCTTGTCAGAAAGCTTCACACGCAGCTCGTCGATGTCAAAGCGTATATTGGTTCGGTTCTCGATGGAGAAGTCTATGAAGAAGTATTCGCCAACACTGTAGATGTTGTTCAGGCGCATGGTCATCCGATGCTGCTTAGTGCTGACATTACGGATGCGGGCAGTCGAGTTCCAGATGCTACGGGCATACTTTGCCATGTCCTCAGTGGACATGCTGACGGAAGGATTGTTGTAGGCAATCTTCTCCTCCGGCAATATCTGCTTGTCGGTGACGGCCTCCTGAAGCCTGGTCGTATAGATGAGGGCATACTGGGCACGATAGCGTTCAGTAACGATGGTCACGATAGCGAGTACGTCACCATCTGCATGAACATCAGCACCTTCCTTGGGCTTCAGTCGAATGGTGTTGTTGATGGGCTGGTCGCCAACAACTTTGTCCGTACTGATGTCAACGAAACGGACGGGTTCAGAAGCCGTGATGACGGTTGTCACCTGTTCGTTGACCGTAAGCTGTTCCATCTCTTCATAGGTCTGCTGTGCCATGACAGGACTGGCAGACAGGGCACCCAACAGGAGTGCGCCAAGACTTTTGATTGTTCTCATACACATTGTAGTATTACTATTGTTACGTTATTTGTTCTTTGTCTCTTTGCCATTGATCAGATATACGAAGGTGCCGTATTTCAGCTTGGCAGAGTTCTTCTTGATGGACTTGCCAATGGCGTTACTGGTTTTCTGGACGATATTACTGATAGCCTGGTTGCCCCATTGGGTGAGAGCATTGCCTCCAGAGGTGTTTCCGCTCGTGAGTGTCGAAGTATTGCTCATGGCTCCAGACGCTACATCCTTGCTGGTCTCTCTGAAGCTGCTGCTCGGAACATAGAGCCCTTCCAGTCCGTCGGTATCATAGAGGGAAAGGTTGACTTTGATAAGCTCGTCATGAATCAGGATGCTCTTGACCGTTCCTTTGACTCGCTGTGAGCCGAAGCCACTCATCTGAGCATAGAGGTAAGTACCCTTGGGGACAACCACCTCATTGATTTCGATGTCATCGAGAAGACGGAGGCGCACCCGGCTTCCATCAACAGCCTTGACATTCTCGTCAATAATGGCTTTGATAAGGTTTGGCTCTTGGTCTGCGTTAGCAATAGTGTTGAAATAGTCTGATGTGGTCTTGACCTTCTTCACAACCTCCTGCGCTTCGTCATCGTCACTCACACCCTTGACCACACGCTCATTGACAGTAAGCTGTCCTTCTGCCTTAGTCGGCTGACTGGCCACAGAATCATTGTTTGCGTTGTCAGTTGCATTGGCAGAGGGGGACTGCATGGCTTGCTGTCCTTGAAGTCGGGCCTGAGCTAACACACGGTTGAGTTCGTCCATCGCCTCACGTTCGCGCTGCTGGCTGCGTGCCAGGCGGTCTTCTTCTGACAGGACGCTGCCACCTTCGACTTCCTGGCCTTTTTGTGCGCTTTCCTGTAGTTGTCTCTGTAGCTCAGCGAGTTTCTGGGCTTCTTCAGATTCAAGCTGTTCACGTTCTGTATCGCTGTACTTTGAATCATATTCTTCTTTTTCTTCATCGTTGTTTCTGTCTATGTTATTCAATGCTGTATAATCGTCGATACGACCGTATGATTTGAGCATACTCTCGTATTTGTTCCCGATACCATCTCCCTTCATCTTGGCATCAGGGAGGTCGGGGTTCAGGTACTCCGTCGTAGCCATGCTGGAGTCTGGAATCTCTGCCTTTTCTGTATGGAAAAGGTCGATGACGAAATACCCGACGAAGAGCAAAGGAACATAGATGATGAGAGGCAGCATATACTTAGGCTGCTTCCAGTTAATCTTCTTTAGTGTCTGAAAGTCCATTGTCTTGATTGTTTTTAGTTACACTTTCTTGAAAATCCTTGTTGATGCTGGGCGGCATACAATGTACTGAACTGACGGCTTTCTTGACCCGTCGATGGCGGTTCTTTATCAGCTCGTCCTGCTGCTCAACGGCACTCTTGCGTTCTCCGCTATGGCTCCATACAAGTCCCATGCGATACACATTCATGCTGAAACAGAGAATGACAAAGCCGAACACGATGGCAAGGAAGATTTTGGTGTGCTTGTTGGCGAAGTCCTGAACCATTGCGGCGAGCCTGTCCAGGCCACTCCATCTTGCGAACCTTCTTCCGGCATCGACATCCTTCTCATACCTCTCTTTGTACTGGGGATCGTCCTTATCAGGCATCTTTTCACCCATAATGAATTTCTTCCAACTTCCCATGGCTGTATGCGATTAGTATGAGTTCTTGGTTTTCTGCTCAATGTCCTTGTTCAGGAGAGTACGCCAGTTGGTGATGAGAAGGCCATGAGGGTTGTTCTCTGTCCTGGGAACACGTTTTAACTGTCCTGCGGTGACAAGCTGACGCATCAGAATACTCGTGCGTCGCTCAATGCGCTGACGGCCATAGTACGTAAACTCCATCTTGTCCTTGTCGAACTTGATGCTGTCACAGAAGATGCTGAACACGGCACTGGTGCCCATGATGTTGGAGTAGAAGCCCTTTTCCTTCAAGGTGTTGTACTGGGCAAGACCTGTCTCATCGACGAGGTACATGGCTTTCTCCGTGGTGTACTTGATGTACTTGTCATCAGGGGCAAGCGTAAAGAAGAACTGGTGGAACATTTCCACATGGCTCTTGGCTTCCACATCCAGCGTCTCTTCCATCGTGCTCCGATTCACGAGGATAGGCACGTTTCCGTCAAGGACATAGACCTTCTGGTGGGCATCATTGACCATTGTCCGGGCTGTCCAGATGCTGGAGATACTGATGATGATGCAGCCCGTCAGAAAGAGGGAACAGATAATCAGCACCAGCTTGATTTTGTTTTCGAGATTCTTTATAACCATTGTTCTGATATTTGATTTATGTTTTGATTCCAATCGTTTACAGCACTCTGCCAACCATTCCCTGAGCAGACATCTTGGCCTGTTGTGCCACGCCTTCACCGAAGTTTCGGGTAGAGAAAGCTGTCTCGCCTTCAGGTATCATCCATGCGGCAAGGTCAGGAACGAGGTTCAGGCACTTCATGGCAACAATGCTTGCAGCCATCAGATAACCAGCTGAGAAGAACGAGTTCTGAAGGTAAGCAGCCATCGTCTGCTCACTCTGGGTAATCGCCATCAGGTTTTCTGCCTGGATATTGAGTACCACGTCAAAGAGCAAGAGAACGTAGAAGCCGACAAAGAACAACATTGCGCCGTAGAAATGCACTGTCAGATAGCGAATGAGCCACTTTGCCCACGAGGATTCCCATTTGGGCAGGAGGCTAAAAGCCCATTGTATAGGCCCGAATATGGTCAGCATTCCAAGCAGTATTTGCTGGCAATAGATGGTTGACCACCATCCGATGCGGAAGACTATCAGGGCGATGAGCATGATAATCTTATCCAGACCTACGACGGCTCCCGTCGTCAGGGACGTGAACCATAGCTTGCTGGCATTCTCCTCCATGTTTGTGACTTCATCGACACCGGCTTGTTCCATTGTGCTCTCTATCAGATTGGGGTCTGACGTACCTGTGCGGGCTACGTCTGCCTTTGCCTGGAGGTCGGTGTACATGGTGTCACGGGTATAAATCAGTTCCTGGATCTCCTCAAACTTATCCTCTATGATGATGGACTCTGCTTCATAGAGGTCATGGGTATAGGAGCCAATACAGTTCGGGATATAGCTGAGGAAGTCGAGGAAGCACCAGCTGCTGCCACTACGTGTAATGCCTGTGTCTGCCGGTGGGTACCACCAACAGAGAATGACACTGATGACAAGTGGCTTGAACAGCTTCATGATGTCGAGCGGTTCATGCTTCACCATCATCTTGTATGCCATTCCTGCGGCAATAATGATGGAAAAGAGTGCGGCAAGTGCCATACTCATCTGCAATATCCACCAGAAGCTACCTTGCGAGCCAGTAAAGGTTGCGTCGCAAAGGAACTCGTTGGTCTGGAAAATCACATCATCAATCTCTTCTTCGAGGATATTGATGCCAAAGTCTGATAGTATGCTTGTATCTGGCATTGGGTTATACGTTCATTAGTTTGTAAATTATTTTTGCGTTTCTTTTAGGGATTCTCATCGATGACGATTGTCCCAGACTCAGTGCTTGAATCGTCCGTAGAAGAACCACCGCCGGACTGAGTTTTCCAACCAGCATTGCGCCATCTGCTGAAAGCTGACGAAGCATGTACACCGTTATGGTTGGGGCGACTGCCAGTAGCTTCGAGTAGTGCTTTGGTTCTGGTTCGGTGGCTTAGTTGTACGATGAACTTGACAAGGGTTTCGTTCTCCTTACAGATGTCTGCATAGATAGCCAAGTATTCTTTCTTTCGCTGAGCATTGGGCATATAGGCATCCTGCGTGGCTTTGATGGCACACTGGAACATTCCATAATAGTTCTCCCAACGCTCCTTATCCTTGAAGTTGCCACCGGCTCCAATGATGCGGTTGATATTGCCTTGGAAGTCATTCAGCTTGCTTGTGATCTTCGTGCCTTCTGCAAGCCAGGCAATATCAACCTGACGGTCGGCGACATTAAGGGCTTCGACTTCGGCTCTTTTCTCCAACGAGCCTTTAACGGAATCGGCATCCTCTACCTGCTGCCATCCAGAAACACCTGCCAAGGAACGGTAGGTGAGCTTGTTCTTGGAGGCTGCTGTTTTCTGGTAACTGCGATGGAATACATCATAGTAGAAGGCTGGTGTCAGACCACCGGCTCCAATCTCCTGAACGGTTATCTGATTCATCTTTGCAGCATCGTGATTGTAGGTGACATACGACTGCGCATCAACTTCAAGTATTAATGAAACGGAAATCATTATAACCGTTGAAAATAATTTAGTTACATTTTTCATATTCTGCTTTGTTTAAGTTAAACTTTAAGTATGCCTTTCATTATTCTCTGCCCAGATAGGTATTTCTTCTCCAACGCCCGAAAGCACCATCAACAATCTCCTTGATGCTCCTGGCACGATAGACTTGCGCCTTCCAGTAGCCTATTCGCACCTGGATATATTTCCAAGTCTCGAAGTAGGCTGCATTCAGGTGTTTCTTGATATTGTCAAGGCTTTGGTTGATGGAGTTCAGAACCAACAAAAGGTCGCTCGTCGAACAGGCAGCTGCACCTGTTGCGTACAACACGAGGTCACTGACCGACCTGTATAGATTATCTCCTTCATCGGCAATCTTTGCCAACGCTCGGACATTGATGGTGATGAGAAGCGTGTCGGTGGTAACGATGTTTCCTCTCGACAGGCATTTCTCATTAAAGTCATTCAACATCTTCTTGTAGTCGGACACTCGGTCACTGACAGTCTCGTAAGTGTTATAGACATTGAGACTGGTACGCAAAGACTGGTAGAGCACATCGATAATGTCGAAGGCTCGTGTGTATTTGTCCAGCTCCTTGTTGATGTTCTTGAAGTCGATGTTCGCATCACTGCTGTAGTCATGCAACAGTTTGTTACTCGCTTCGAGGGTAGAGCGTACAAGGAGAAGGCTGCGCTGTTCCTTGTGGTCGTTGATATAGGCTTCCACCGAGACTACATCAAAGCCGAACTGTGCCTTGGCTGGCTTGGGGAACAAAGCCAACAGGCATATCGTTATGTAAAGAATATTCTTAGTCCTCATAGTCGTCATCGTATTTGCCGTTATAACTGTCTGAGTGCATCTGGTTGGCAGCATTGCGAAGCCACCGTCTGCGGCATTCTTCAACCAAGGTGTGCCGTCTGCCTTGCTCGTCATTGATGTATGGAAGTGCGGACTTTATCATGTCCACAATGGAATGCTTGTAGTGCATCATCTTCTCCAATGACACAAGGTCGGCATAAATCTTCGTAAGGCGTGAGTCTATGTCTCTCGCTATCTCCAGTCGGTCGCTTGACCACAACAGATGATAAGTGTCATCCGTGGTGTCTTCAGCTATAGGCTCACTCTTGGCATACTCCACATTTGGCTCACAGTCAGGAAACTCCCTTGCTACTTCGGAGAGTTTTTGATTGACAAGTTCTGCCTTCTCCTGGTCACTCATCTCTGGATCAAGATTAAGGACTGCCACGACTTGGGAATCACTATACTCAGTAGTGAGTTCCCACCCAATCTGCACGATGGCACGGTGAATCTTGATGCCAAGAAAATACTTGGGCTTTCTCGCTATGCTGACAGTCGCCTTGAAGGTGATTGTTCCGTTGATGTTCGGCATGGTGGCAGTGCGCACAAAGGTATTGCCGTTCCAGGAGCCTCCATCATTCCACGAAAGGTTGAAAGCCGACTTGCAATCCTGCATGATAGCCGGAATGCGATAGTAGTCATCGGTTGATACGGCTTCACCCTCCTGTGCCTCCTGTTTCGCTTGTTGATACTGGCTGAGCTGGTTCTGCCAGCTGTTCTTATCGGAGGTGAGGGAAGATATGCGGTTCTTGTTGGCGTTATACTGCTGACGATAGGTAGCGGCATCTTCCACGCTCGAACTGGCAATCTTCTTGATAAGGTCAGCATTTTCTGCCTCCAGAGCGTCAATCTGTGCCTGAAGCATGGCAATCTGGCTTTCACATTCGGAAATCTTACCGTCCAATTCGGAGGTATTGACGCTCGTTTCGGTGACACTTGTTGCCATGGCACACTGCTTGGTGTGTTCACTGACACTACCGCCACAGCTGCTGCACTTGTACTGGGTGCTGCCTTCACCTAACTTGGCTCCGTCATGGCATGTGACGCTGATGGTGGCCACCTCGCAGTTCTGCATTTTCTTAGCATCCGTGGCCTGATAGTATTTCTTACTGTCATGCCCAAGATAGTAAGTATAGCCATCTTCGTTGTCATTGTAGTCTGCAAGTCGGGCATTCAGTCCGGCTTTGAAGGCTTCGAGGTTCATGGAATAGGAGTCAAAGACATCCTCATATTTAACCTCGGTATGATTCCACGACTTGGTGACGTGTATTTCATAAGCGTAGGCTTTGGCATACTGGCCGCTCTTGCTCTTGCTCAGGATATAAGCCGAAGAATAATAGCTGATGTTGTAGGTGTTGCCATCATTGGAGTTGTTGAGCTGCTGAACACGGCTTCGGCTCCATCCTGCATGACTCTCTGAGTTCTGCAAAGCGGCCTCTCTCTGAGAAGAGGAAGGATAGAAGTCGGGATCTCGTGTGTCTATCCTGTACCAATGGCTACCGTAAAGGATAGCATCATCATCCGTAGGAGGATAGTAGTCACACAATTTTTCACTTCCTCTGTCCTGACGGTAGATGTACCATCTTTGGGTGTAATACTGTCCCATGCCTTCACGGGCATAGTCAGTAATCCATGAGGTGACATTATAATCGGAGAGATTGAAAAGGTTGGCAAGACCTTCCTCGCCACCGATGAAACTAAGAACCGTAGCCCCAGCATTGGTGCTCAGTCCTTCGTACAAGTCATAGATGTTATCGGCAATCTCAATGACGCTGTTGGCCTTGTCTATGATAGTGCCGTTGAAGTTGCTGTTTCCGATGATG